>JAEEGL013886693.1_pt1 | contig 13924 bp, 7 predicted proteins | sample 9134231 | NCBI WGS metagenome assembly JAEEGL01 (sample SAMN16246548, study PRJNA631951) | gut metagenome | biome: gut microbiome; feature: rumen; material: fiber-attached | host: Bos | place: Iran: Karaj | collected 2018-10
TAGCCCTCCGGCAGCGTTCCTTCCTCCCAAGTGTAGGCGATGGCCGTCTTGGTGACGGAACCGTCAGCTGCCACTTCATACTTCCACTTCGGCAGGTTCGAGATCGTCTTCAGCGCCCAGTTGTCGTCCTTCGTGAGGGTCACGGTCTTGGTGGGCTGGAGCACTCCGTCGGCCTTCAGGGTGACGGCCAGCGTATCGGGACGGCCACCGTCCTGATTGCCCGCATCGTTCCAGACCTTTTTCACAGACACGTTGACCTTTTCAGGCGTGTGCGTGTTGGTGATGGTGTAGGTTCCATCGGCGTTCTTTACGATCTGCTTCGAATACTCCGGCACCGCGGATTCATCCACCGTGTAGACGATCTCGGTTCTCGTGACGGAACCGTTCGTTCCAACCGTGAACTTGTACTGCGGCAGGTTCGTGAAGCTCCAGGCCCAGCTGCCGGCCGCCGTGGCGGTCGTGGTGTCCTTCTGCACACCGTCTGCCTTCAGGATGACGGTGACGCTGGAAGGACGGATCTGATCCTCGTTGTTGTTGTCCGCCCACTCCTTGACGCCGCTGACATTGACAAATGCAGGCGTGTGCGTGTTGGTGATGATATAGCCGGTAGCTGCCGTTCCGGTGATGGCCTTCGTGTAATAAGCCGGCACTGCAACTTCATCCACCGTGTAAACGATGATGGCGCCGTTTGCCTTCTCATCGAGACCGGTCCAGGTGTGCTTCCACAGGTTGCCGGAATCCAGCGTGACGGGGCTGCCCTGCGCAGTTCCGTTGGCCTTCAGCTGCACCTGGATGCTGGTGGGACGGATGCCGTCCGCATTGTCGGAGTCGTTCCAGGCCTTCTCAACCGACACGGACACCTGTCCGGGGGTCTTGCTGTTGGTCAGGGTGGTGATCGTGCCTTCGGCCGCCGTGCCTGCCGCGGTGGTGGTGTTGGTCAGGCTGTAGCCTTCGGGCAGCGTTCCTTCCTCCCAGGTATAGACGATCTCAGATCTGGTGTAGGTTCCGTTGGCCGACGTGTACTTCCACTTCGGCAGGCCAGTGATCGTCTTGAGCGCCCAGTTGTCGTCCTTCGTGAGGGTCACGGTCTTGTCGGGCTGGAGCACTCCGTCGGCCTTCAGGGTGACGGTCAGCGTATCGGGACGGTCGCCGTCCTGATTGCCTGCATCGTTCCAGACCTTTCTCACAGACACGTTGACCTTTTCGGGCGTGTGCTTGTTGGTGATCTTAAAGCCGGCGGACACGCTTCCGGAGATGGTCTTCGTGTAGAAGTCGGGCACTGCGACCTCGTCCACTCGATAGACGATGGCAACGCCGTTTTCCTTCTCGGGAAGACCCGTCCAGGTATACTTCCAGCTGTTGGACGATCTCAGCGTGACGGGGCTGCCCTGTGCAACATTGTTTGCATAGAGCTGCACCTGGATGGTGGCGGGGCGGATGCCGTCTTCATTGCTGGCGTCGCTCCAGGACTTGGTGACCGACACCTTGATCACGTTGGGCAGGTGCGTGTTGGTCAGAGTGGTGACCGTGCCGTTCACGGAGGTATTGCTCAGCGTGTAGCCGGTCGGCAGATTTTCTTCACTCCAGGAGTAGGTGATCGGGCTGCCGTTCGCATACATCGGCAACTGATCGATGGTTCTGGTCCACTGGTTTCCGCTGTTCAGCGTAACGCTCTGGCCGGTCGGCTCCCCGTTGGCGAGGAGGTTGACGACCAGATTTGCGGGCCGGATGCCATCCTGGTTGTCACTGTCGTCCCAAACCTTCACCACGGTCGCCTCGGTTCTCGCGACAAAGGTGTTGGTGATGACATTGGATTCCTCACCCGCCGCATCCGTGTAGGTGATGGAGGAGACCACCAGGGTGCCTTCCGTCGGTTCGGTTACGACAACCGAAACGGAGATCGGTCCGGAGGAAGTCCACATGTCACCGGGATTTGCTTCGGTGATCGTATAGTTGTAGGTGCCTGCATACTTGAAGAGAATTCCCTCAAACGTGCCGGTTCCTTCGTCGTGGAGGGTCACAGAAGTGTTTTTGGGCATCGGGGTAACGACCGGAACTTCACTCACATCGTTGCCGGCGGTATTGGTTCCCGCAGTGATGTTGAAGGTGAAATTCTTGTCGCTTGCCTGGGCGTCTTCGGCGTCTTCCAATGCTTTTTCCACATAAAGATCTGCTTCCACGCCCATGGTCTTGACGTCGACCTCGTTGGAATCGATATCGATATCCACATGCCAGCTGCCCTCATTCAGGGTGTAGGCAAGATGGTAGACGTTGCGGGCGACCTTGTTGTTTCCGTTCGCGTTGAAGGGCGAGGCGTCGGAGGAGGTCGTCGAGTTCAGAACCTCAGCCTTCACGGGGAAGGAAATGCTGAAGTCCTTGCAGGTGCCGATCATCTCGCTGTAGTCCTCTTCAAAGGCCTCCGTAAAGGCCACCGTGAGGTTGTAGCCGTCCTTTGTGACGGTATAATACGGCTCGTCGGTCAGAGGATCGGTCTGCGGGATGGTGTGCACCACATCGTTCACATCGGTGATGGTGATGGTCAGGTCGGTCGTGCTGTTCGGATTTGCAAAGGTCACACCGAATTCAGAACCTCTTCCATCGTTGATATTGGGAAGCTGGTCGGTGAATACGATGTTGCTGATCGTATACCTGCTCGCCACGTAGGCCGGTTTGGCGGAAAGGGTATAGTCGAAAACTTCTTTCTCGTGGACCGGCACGGGCGTGGAGGTGGTATAGACGTCATCCCGGATGGTCTGGCTCTTGGAGAGCACCACGCCGTAGTTGCCGAGGGCATACGTGGTCCAGGTGGCTCTCACGGTATCGCTCAGCCAGGCGACGTTGGTATCGCTGTGGTGGGTCTGAGCGCCGTGCTGCGTGGGTTTGACCCAGTAGACCAGCTGGAAGGATTTCTTGTTGTAGATCTCGCGGTAGATGGTCGTATTGTGGTGCGAATCGATCACAACCGAGAGCTGGTTGGTCTCCGGATCATAGGTCACGCCCGAAGCCGCGAAATACGTTAAATCGCCGTTGCTTTTGAGCAGTGCAAGGGACTCGGGATCATAGGTATAATTCTCCGTGATCTGGTCGGTGAGGGTGATGGTGGAGAACTCCGTATTGGGGTGATCCTCGTTGGTGATGGTGATCTTGTAGCGGATATTTGCACTGCTAAGTACAGAGACCAGATCTTCCTGAAAGTTCGGGGCGCCATCGTCAAAGGAAACGGCGTCGGCCGTTTTTTCGATGCTTTCGGTGGCGGTCTCTTCCGTATAGTAGATGTTCACATCGTCTTCCACATTTTCGATGTTGTTGTCCGGAGACTGCACCGCCCAGGCGATGGACTGCGCGCCGGCGAGGTTGGGATAATACGGTCTGTCGGTCCCTTCCTCAAGGAGAGTGGGTTCCTCGACCACCTTGCAGATGACGCCGAACCAGAAGCCCTCGCCGGGATCGATCTTCAAAGGCGTGCCGTTGGTCTCGCAGACGTTGAATCTCAGTCTGCCGTCTTCATCGACCCCGCCATACTGCACCAGGCCCGCCAGTTCCTTTTTGTTGGTGGCCGCATTGTAGGAGGTGGAATAGGTTCCGTCGCTCAAGATGGCCTTCTTGAAGGCAAACGCAGCCTGGCTCCCCGTGGCGATCGTGGGCGGATAATAGCCCGCGCCGGGCGTGTACTTATGCGTATAGACATACCATTCGTGATATCTGTTGACGGTGGTGTTGCTCGTGGTTGCCGGGAATGTGGTCGGTCTGGTGTCGTTTTTTATCTGCGTATCGATGATGCCGACATATTCCAGGCCGGGAGGAAGGAGGTCATAGATATACTCGATGGGGGCGGGATCGGGCGCGGTCGAACGGTTCCTCACGCCGATCTCATAGAACACATAGTCGCCGACCATGTATTCATCGGTCTCGGTGGCATAATGGTCGCGCATGGCCAAGCCGTAATGGACTCCGCCGCTCGTCGTCCAATCGTAGACGTCTCCGTCGTGGTAGGCATACTTGCTGACGAGCTTTGTCATGTAGATGTCAGCGCTGCGGTCGTATTCGATCGAAATCGAAACCGAGGCGGTCTGGGTTCTGAATTCGTACTCTCCGACACGCACCTTCACATAGGCATAGTTGAAGAGCTGGGTGACGGGGCAATCCTCATCGACCTTGTAACCCATGACCCAGATCCCTGCTTTGTTGCCCGGGATGGTGACTTCGGGGTATTTGTACTGATAGGTAACCGGCTCGGTGTCGGAGATCGGGATGTAGTTGAAGGTCCCGATGTCATCCAGATCGATCTCCTGCCAGGTATTGTTCTCGGTGTCTTTGAACTTTGCAGACTGCAGGGTCATACCGATCTGCGAACGGTCGTAGAGCGTGAAGGGAAGCGCCTGCCAGTCTCCGCTTGTGGTCTTGCTCTTGTTGTTCACCGTGACCCGGAAGTATACCGTCTGCCCCTTCTCCACGGTCTCGACTCCCTCGATGGGCTGGGTGCAGTCGGCATCTCTGTATACGGTCTTGGTGATACCGTCGCCGATGGTCAGACGTTCAACACTGGTGCCATCGCCATCCCCGCCGGTGCCGGCCGTGTTGCCGACCGTGAAGGGGGTGTTGCTGTCGGTGGTGCCGGTGAAGGTGAAGGTCTTGTAGCCCTTTGTCTGAAGAATGTCATTCTCGTCAAAGGTGGCGGCATTGACGGTGAAGCCGGAGATCTCGATCTTCGAGACCCGCTTGGTCCCCGAGTAGTTATAGGGGGAGGTGTTCTGGTCAAACTCGGATACCGTGCCATCTGTGAAGGTGAGCTTGATATGGGTGCCCTTCACGTTCGAGATGCTCTTGAGCTTGATGGTGGTCGGCCAATCGTCGTAGAAATATCCCACCTCAGGCTCGTGAGCGGAATTGTTGAGGGTGACTTTGTATGTGACCGTGCTGACGCCGTCGAAGGAGCCGGTCTTCACAAGCTCAAGCTCCGCATCGGGGTTGGGTCTCTCCATATAGAGCGAATCGACAACGCCCGCCGCGGAGGCCACGGGAGTGTTGTTGACGGGCCGCAGATAGCTGGAAGCCTCTGTGCCGCCCCCCAGGAAGAAGCGCACGGTGCTGTTGGTGCCGGAGGTGATCCCCTCCGCATGGTGCTCCTCGTCGAGGCGAACGGTGGTCTTGATGCCGATATCGATCGTCCAGATGCCCTCCGACCAGTTCATGCCGGTGCCCGCTGCATTCGTGAGAGGCATATACCACTGATTGGAAGGTGTATGTCCCTGGGGAGCAGGAGCGCCGTCGAACTTCAGGTAGTATTTTCCGGTTTCGGCATCATAGTCGATCATGTTCCGCGCATAAGCGGCTTCGACCCCGTCGACCACAACGGTCTCGGTCTCGCCCACTTTTAAGGTGACAGTGAGCGAAGTGATCTCATGATCGAACGCGCTTGCATACCGATTGTCGACCTTTCCGCCGGTGCCGGTCGTGCCCTCTCCCTGCAGGATAAAGATCTGGGAGTTGCCCACGGAGGTCGAGGTCACTGTGATATCATACTGGTTCACATTGGAGGTGCCGGGCACATAGTTGGTGCGTGTGGGGGTTCTGGTGGGGTTGTTTCCCGAACCGTCAATGGTCCAGTTGACGCTGGCATATCTCGTGGCTCTGAAGTATGCCATGGTGGCATCTTTATGGAGCGTCGCGGTGCTGTTGGCCGGAACGGCGTCGATGGTGCTGTTGACCTGGATCTCCTGGCTGCCGGAAGTGGATCTAGTGACCATCTTGTTTTTCTGAACAGTCACATGGGTGACGATGGTGGGCAGAGTGAGCTCATCGATTCCGTTTCCGGTTACTGGCAGGGAGACGGTGTATCCGGTGAAATTGTCCGGATTTTCCGTATCCTCATGGAGCCAGGTAAGGGTAGCTCCGGCCGGCACGCCGGTGACGGTGGGCTGCGCCGAAAGGGCGAATCTGTTGAAATTGACCTTCTGCACGATAGTGGCGCTCTCCAGATTGGAGATGGTCACATCGGTGGCGGTGTTGGCCGAAGGGGTCGTGGTCGCCTTAAACTTGAAGGTCGAGGTGTCCGACTTGTCGACCATCCACTGATAGAAGGTGCCGCTGGTCTCCTTCTCCATGGCGTTGGTGATAGTAAGGGTAGGGTTTTTCGCCCCCATCTCGCCGACCGTGAGGATCGACTCATCAGAGAGGGCGTCTGCCTCGCTCATAGTGATGGAGCCGCCTCTGGTATGGGCCTTAAACACCACGGGCAGCGCAAAGCCCTGCACGAGCGGGAAATTGGTGGGGTTCTCATCCACGTCAACGTCGAGCTGCAGCTGGGTGATCTCGCCGTCGTCGTTGGTGACCTGGGTCAGGGTCAGGTAGTAGTTGACGTCGTTGTCTTCGTCGGTGTACCACAGCGTCTCCACGCCGGGGGTGAGTCCGCTGAAGGTCACGGTTTCAAGATGCTCGCCCGTGAAGACAAAGGTCTTGTGCTGCTCAAGGTTCGGGCCGTTGGTGATCTGCATATCGAAGAGGAAGGTCTGCGCCACGGTGCACTGCGCGGAGCGGGGATCCTCTTCGTCAACAGTCCATGTATTCTCCGGGGCGACCGCCTGCTTCGCAAACTGGCCGGCGACAACCCAGTCGCTGAGGTCTCTGTTGCCAAGCGCCAGCAGCGGGATCTGAACGAAATCGAGAACCTGCGATTCGTCATTGTTCAGAATGAGATCTTCCAGGGTGCCTTCGCCGGTTTCGGCAGGAGGATTCTCTCCTTCGCCTTCCTCGGTGTCGGCAGGAGGATTCTCTCCCTCGCCTTCCTCAGTGTCGGCAGGGGGATTCTCTCCCTCGCCCTCCTCGGTGTCGGCAGGGGGATTCTCTCCTTCGCCTTCCTCGGTGTCGGCAGGGGGATTCTCTCCCTCGCCTTCCTCGGTCTCGGCGGGAGGATTCTCTCCCTCGCCTTCCTCGGTGTCGGCAGGGGGATTCTCGTCTTCCTTGGATTCAACAGGAGGATCTTCTTTCTCCTCCTCCTTCTCCAAAGGATCTTCATCCTTCTGCAGTTCCGCATCCTTGGTCGCGGAGGCTGCTTCCACAGAGACCTTTGCAGGCTCTGCGGCGTCGACGGAATCCTTCTGAAGACCCATGGCGATGACGTTGATGGGCAGAATGCCCACAACCATCATGATGGCCAGGATCATGCAAAAGATTCTGTCAATTTTTCTCGGTTTGCGCCCCATGAACAGCATTCCTTTCTATATTTGTATTTGGATGATTCTTTGTATTTTCAAAACCGGCAGATTCCTCCGCCGTGGTTTTGGGCATAAAAACAGGGACTGCCCAGTATGCGCCGTCCCTGTCGCGTAAAAAAAGCTCAGTGATACCGTTTGGGAAGAGGCGGGACCCCACCGATATCAATGCGCTTTTTTTACACACATCATAGTAGGTTGTTAGGTTTATATCCATTCCATTTCATCATCGAAGCAACAGAAGAACAGATATGGGTTCCCATACCTGTCATCCGCTTCATTCGCTTTATCATAGCGTTTTCCATAGCTCTGTCAGCCTGCTTCATCTTCGTTGCTCCGTCTGCATAATATTAATCGTTCTTAATAGTACACCCAAAAAATACAATTTTCAGCCGAAATATACAGATTTTTTACCCTGAATATTCACAGGATTTTCCCTGTTTCGGACCTGGTTTTCCGGATTTTTTTGCCTCAAAAAAATCCGGAAAACGTTTGTTTTTTGTGTCTTTAATAATGAGACACAAACGCATTTTACTACATTTTTGTTAGTATTGCAATAGCTAATTGGAGATTCTGTGTATAAAATTTAGCACTTTTTTCTACAAATCCAACAAAACCGTTTGAGCGCTTGAGAGATTCCAACTGTTGAGAAAGATTCACCTATAAGTTTTATGTGGTTTTCCTGAAATGCCCTGTATCTTTCTTGCCCCGCCTGTTCCGACTCCCTTTTATGCATTGCCGAAAAAATCCTTGAAAAATAGACAACATGACCAAGCGATTTCCCGTCGTCCGCCAATGTGATACATATGTATCCGAGACGGCAACGGAACGACATTCCAAACAATCAGTACGGATCCCCTGAAGGAGGGATCGTGCTTTGTTATTCCTTATTTTCATATGAGGCCGATTTGCCTCTCTGCCGCAGCGGTCCGCTGCCAGCGAGGATCGCTGAAAAGCGCTCCCTTTTTATGCCGAAAGACTCCCCAACCTCTCATCGATCGCTCTTCCTTCGGTGAAAGGATATGCCGTCGTCTTTGAAGGCATTCCTCCTCTGCCGCAGGGATCACAGGGGCGCTGCTTCTCTTTCCGGCGATGCGTGATTCCCTCTCTCCGCGGGGACGGAACACTCCTCCAAAGACCGGATTTCTGTTTGAAAGCCGAATTCCCCCCTTCGCAGGAGGGTAAATTTTATGGAAATTGTCTATTGACAGGAAACAAAAGTTCCTGTATAAAAGAATCCAACAGCCCGCCGGAGCACTCCGGCTAAAAACGGGAGGATCTCAAATGCATCAGTCAATCGGCAACAGCATGATGATGTGCAACATGCGCTCCAAGATGCGCATGTGCTTTGCCGTGCCTATTTGAGTCTCTCGGAATCCGCAGCTTTGCAGCCGGAGAGCCAAATGGGCTCTCCGGATTTTTTATGGGCGGGTGATAAACATGAAAAAGCTTTTAATCTCCCTGCTTCGCCACAATTTCCGATATCAGCGAATGTGACGCTCTCTTTTCGTTCAGGCAGCCGCAAATCGGTTGCCGGTCCGTTACGATAGGATCGATGGTATGAGATAGTATGAATGAAAGAGGGATTGTCATGAGTCATTACAAATTTGAAACCTTGCAGCTTCACGTTGGACAGGAGCAGGCCGATCCGGCAACCGGCGCCAGAGCCGTTCCCATTTATCAGACCACTTCCTATGTGTTTCCCAGCGCCGCCAGCGCAGAGGCCCGCATGAACCTGAGCGAGTCCGGATACACCTACGGCCGGAATACCAATCCCACCCAGGAGATCCTGGAACGGCGCCTGGCCGCCCTTGAGGGAGGCGTCGGCGCGCTGGCGCTGGCCTCCGGCGCCGCGGCCATCACCTATACGCTGCTCTCCCTCGCACAGCAGGGAGATCACATCGTCGCGCAGAAGACCATCTACGGCGGCAGCCGCAATCTGATGGCCAATCTTCTGCCGCTCTACGGCATCAATACCACCTTTGTCAATGCGCATGACATCGCAGAAGTGGAGGCTGCCGTTCAGCCCAACACCAAGGCCATCTATCTGGAGACGCTGGGCAATCCCAACTCCGATATTCCGGATCTCGACGCCATTGCCGCCATCGCCCACCGCAATTCCATTCCGCTGGTTGTCGACAACACCTTCGGCACCCCCTACCTCATCCGGCCTTTTGAGCACGGAGCCGATATCGTTGTGCACTCGGCCACCAAATTCATCGGCGGCCACGGCACCGCGCTGGGCGGCGTGATCGTCGATTCCGGCAAGTTCGACTGGAGGGGCAGCGGAAAATTCGCCCCCATCTCCGATCCGAACCCCAGCTATCACGGCACCTCCTTTGTGGATCTGGCGGGAAACGCCGCTTTTATCACCTATGCCAGGGCCATCCTTCTGCGCAGCACCGGCGCCACCATCTCCCCCTTCAACGCCTTCCTGCTCCTGCAGGGCGTGGAGACCCTTTCGCTGCGGGTCGACCGCCACGCGGAAAACACAAAAAAGGTTGTGGAATTCCTGGCGGCCCATCCCCAGGTGGAGAAGGTCAACCACCCCTCTCTGCCGGAGCATCCCGACAACGCCCTGTATCGGAAGTATTTCCCCAAGGGCGGCGCATCCATTTTCACCTTCAACATCAAGGGTGGAAAGAAGGAGGCCCACGCATTCATCGACGCGCTTGAGATCTTCTCCTGCCTCTCCAATGTGGCCGACGTGAAGTCGCTTGTGGTGCACCCGGCCACCGTCACCCACGCCCAGCTCACCCCCGAGCAGCAGGCCGAAAACAACATCTTTCCCGGCACCATCCGCCTTTCCATCGGCATCGAGCATATCGACGACATCATCGCCGACCTGGAAAAGGGCTTTGCCGCGGCGCGCAAGGCATAGTCCTGCCGACGGCGTCCGCCGCGCAGAGAAACCGGCGGGAAGCATAATGCTTCTCTGCTGCTTTGGGAGGAATCCTTATGCCGATTCTGTTTATCAACGCCTGCGTGCGTCCGCAGTCCAGAACCCGGCGCATTGCGGAGTATCTGCTCGACCGGCTTTCGGGAGAGACCGAGACCCTGACGCTCGAGCGAGAACCCATCGCCCCTTTGGACAATGCCCTGCTCGAGCGCCGCACCGCTCTGCTGGAGCAGGGCCGATTCGACGATCCCATGCTGCGCTATGCCAGACAGTTTGCGCAGGCTGATGAGATCGTGATCGCCGCGCCCTACTGGGATCTCTCTTTCCCCGCGAGCCTCAAGGCCTATTTTGAGGCGATCAATGCGGTGGGCGTCACCTTTGCTTACGATGCGCAGGGCGTTCCGCACGGTCTCTGCCGGGCAAAGCGTCTGTTTTATCTCACCACGGCCGGCGGCCCGATCCTCTCGGACGACCTCGGCTACGGCTATGTGAGGCTGCTCTGCAGCGCCTTCTACGGCATTGCGGACATCCATTATCTCAAGGCGGAGGGACTCGATCTGCCGAATGCGGACGTTGAGGAGCTTCTGCGCCAGTGCTGCCGGCAGATCGACCGACTGCTGAGCGAAACGCCCTCCTGAGCCGCCTCGTCCTGCGGGGGCCCGCCATGATCCATCAAATTCCAACAAAGAGGAGGATGCGCATTGTCTGATTCACTGTCGCCCTTGGAGAGGATTGCCGAGATGGAGGGCATTCTGGAGCGCTGCTCCAAGGCGGTCGCCTCTCTCTCGGCCGAACTCGATCATGTGGACGGGATGCGGGACGAGATGCTCCGCCTGTTTCGCTACTACGGCAGCGCGGCCTGGTATGAAGACCGCGAGCTGCAGCTGCCCGAATCGGTGAAGGCCGGCGTGCTTTCGGAGGATCTGGTCTACGACGAGATCACCGCCCTGCGCGACGCAGCCTTTCATATGCTGGAGCTGGCCTCGGACATTTTGAAAAACCGCATCGCTTAGCCAGAGGAAGGCCTGTGCGCCGCCCTTCGGCAAAGCGGGTTTCCTCTCTTTCAAAAGCGGGCGGGCCGCATTCCGGTTCCGCCCGTTTTTTTCTTTTGTTTTCTTCAAAAATCCTGTATACTGAAGAAAAAACAAAGGAGGAGTGCCCATGAAACCCCTGATCGTCTATTTCAGCGCGGAGGGTACAACAGAAGGGCTGGCAAGGGCGGCGGAGGAGGCCCAAGTGGACTATCGCTATGATACCCAGCTACTGATCGACAGGCGGGAGAAGGCTCTCGACGAGGACGAAATCGCAGACTACATCAAGGCGCACTTCGAGGGCGACAGCCTGCTTGCGGTGGGCGACGAAGATCTGATCAAGATTCATTTCCACACCAACGAGCCCTGGAGGGTTCTGGAGTATTGCAACACCGTTGGTGAAATTTACGATATCGTCATTGAGGATATGATTCGACAGTCGGCGGGCCTGCAGGGATAGACCTTCTCCCTGCGTCGGGGCCGGCACGGGCTTGTCCCGTTTGGCGACGCAGGTTTCCCTAGCTTTTGCCCTTTCCCTCGCGGCCGCGGCACGCCGCGGCATCGGAAAAACCAAAGAAAAGCTGCAGCCCTTCGTGCAGGGCGCGGTTCTGGCCGATGCAACGCCGGTGAAAACCGCCGAACAGCTCATTGACTGGATCGCCTTTTTGCAGCCCTGCGTCCCGTTTTTCCAAAAACAAAAAACAAAGGAGGAAACCCCATGAAACGCATCCTTGCCGTCCATGCCGGGCCCCGCGCCGGCTGGAACACCGACCGACTGATCAAAGAGGCCGCAAAAGGCGCCGAATCGGCCGGCGCCAAGGTGGAGTACATCGATCTCTATCGGATCGGCCCCTTCCTGGGTTGTCGCTCCTGCTTTGCCTGCAAGCGTCCGGAGTCCTTCGGCGTCTGCGCCTATCCCGACGCGCTCTCCGAAGTGTTGGAAAAGATCCGGCAGGCAGACGGGCTCATCCTCGGCTCTCCCAACTACCTCGGGAATCTGTCGGCCGGCTTTCGCGCCCTGTATGAGCGGCTGGTCTTCCAGTCGCTGACCTACAACAAGGAGACCCCCTGCTGCAACACGCACCCGATCCCCGTGCTGCTGATCATGACCAGCAACTGCCCCGAGGAGGGGTATGAGGCGAACGGCTATACCGCGCTGCTTGAGAACTACTGCAAGACCCTCTCCGCCTTCGTCGGCCCCACGCAGCTTCTGACCTGCGGAAACACTCTGCAGGTGCCGGACTACAGTCTCTACCAATGGACCCTTTTTGACCCCGAGGCCAAAAAGCTCCACCACGACGAAACCTTTTCGCGCTATCTGGAGCAGGCCTTTTCCCTGGGCGCGTCGCTGTAGCTTTCGGAACACCGCACTGCAAAGCACGACCCCTTTCCCGAATCCCATCGTTTGATCGGAGGACACCCGCCATGCCGTTTGACTTCAAAAAGGAGCAAAAAGAACTCTATCTGCCCGGGAGCAAACCGCAGATCCTCGAGGTTCCGCCCATGAACTACCTTGCCGTGCGGGGCCAGGGCGACCCCAACGACCCGGGCGGGGCCTATCAGAAGGCCATCGGCCTGCTCTACAATGTGGCCTACACCCTCAAGATGAGCTACAAGACCGCGTATCGCATCGAGGGCTTTTTCGAGTATGTGGTGCCGCCCCTTGAGGGCTTCTGGCAGCAGGATGTGCCCGGAGAGATCGACTACGGCCGCAAGGACGCCTTCCGCTGGATCTCGGTGATCCGTCTGCCCGATTTCGTATCTCCGAACGATGTGGACTGGGCCAAGGCGACAGCCTCTCAAAAGAAGAAAGCCGATTGCTCGGCCGTGGAGTTCTTCTCTGCCTCCGAAGGGCTCTGCGCCCAGATCCTGCACATCGGCCCATACGACGACGAGCCGGCGACCGTGGCGCAGCTCAATCGGTTCCTCGAAGAGCAGGGCTATGAAACCGACCTGACCGAGGCCCGTCTCCACCACGAAATCTATCTCTCCGATGTGCGCAGGGTCGCCCCTGAGGCCTGGAAAACCGTGATCCGCCACCCGATCAAAAAGAGGGGCTGACTTCCCCGCGCGGCAGCCCCTCTTTTCGAATTGCAAAAACCCGCAGACTGTGGTATACTTTTCCAAACCACATCGAACAAGGAGGTTATATCATGCTCGAAAAAAACATCGTTGAAGCCGCAAAGCTTCAGGTAAAAGCACTGCTGGAAGCCCCCTCTGCCTGCGCCGAGGTCAAGGCTGCGGCCGAGAGCTGGCTTGCCGCGATCGGCACCGCTGCCGAGGCGGAAGAGACCGCAAAATTCATCGCCGAGCTCAAAGAGGATATCGTGCCGATCGACGGACTGGTTGCCTTTGCCGAGTCCGACGCCGCCGCCAAGGTTTTCGGCGATAAGGCCGCTGCCTTCGCCGCCCATGCCCGCGAGCTCAAGGCCTCCGGCGCCGAGTTCTGCGATTGCGCCGCCTGCACAGCCTGCGCCGCTTTGCTCGACCTTCTGAAGTAACCGAACGAAGGCCCTCCGCCGAGGAGGGCGCCCTGTACAGGGGGGCCCGCAGCCAACTATCTTGGCAGCGGGCCCCCCAGTCTGCAACAGTGCAGTAAAAAGACCGCCCGGGAGCTTAGGGCGGCCCTCGTAAGAAAGTTTTATAGTTTTCAGGAATGGCATGATCTTCGGGTCATGCCATTTCCTGTTCCATCAGTTCATTCAGCGGGATGAACCCGATCAGATCATAGCAGATGTGGATGCTCTGGCGGCGTTTTCCGCTGCTTTTATCCGGAGCCCCGA
>JAEEGL014829522.1_pt1 | contig 13924 bp, 15 predicted proteins | sample 9134231 | NCBI WGS metagenome assembly JAEEGL01 (sample SAMN16246548, study PRJNA631951) | gut metagenome | biome: gut microbiome; feature: rumen; material: fiber-attached | host: Bos | place: Iran: Karaj | collected 2018-10
CTCCATTCCGCAATGCCGCAGGATATCCGCAGCCATACGACTGAGATATCCCGCATCGGTACATTCCGCCTGAAACGCTTCATACAATCTTCTGTCCGGTTTAAACTCCGGACGGTGTTTCCCCAGACGCTGTTCCAGCAATTCGATACTGCTGTCAATGGTGCTTTTGTTTTTGGTCGGTCCCGATTGCTGCAGTACCACAAAGAACACAAACCCAAGGATCAGTATGATCGAAAATAATCCGTAAAAACCCATTCTTTCAAAATCTCATTTCTTCTGATCTTAATATTGTTTTTAATCCTGTTTTCTCGACCACTTTGCTTCCTCGAGTGCTGCCAAATCATCACCGTTCTCATTATCCTCCGGCAGATCTCGCTTCGGTGCAGTATTCTGGGAAACTGTATTCTGAGATGCTTTATTCTGCGATGCAGCAGTTGCCGCAGCCTGCACGCTCTTGCCGGCTTCGCTCTTCGCTGTTGCGTTTCCGGTCTCTGCGTTCTTTGCTGCTGTGTTCTTAGACTCTTCCTGTTTCGGTGCTACAGCCTTTGCCGCGATATACGCATCTCCCATCAGTTTCCGAAACTGCTCGGTCTGCGCCCATTCTTCACATTCCAGTGCACGCACTGCCGTCAGCGGATGCCGGTTATTTGCCATATACATAAATTCCAGCGTCTTGTCCCAACCGTTATTCTTGACGATCTCGCGATACTCCTGCGCCTGTTTCATAAACTCTTCTTTATTCGGTGCCATGGTGATCCGGTCATCATATCCGGCCAGATACATGCACACCGTAGACATCTTATCTGCAGTTCCGTCACACAATACCGCCGCGCGATCCGCAGAAAATTCACTGCAGCGCATCCAGTAGTAAAATGCCACCTGCATCGGTATCGTCAGCAAGGATCCGAAGGGGATAAATGCAGTTGCTGCAGAGGACGCTCCGCTCAGTACGATCCTGCCCATGGTCGAATACAGCTGATGATGGCAGGCAATGTGTCCGCATTCGTGTGCCAGTACTGTCGGCAGCAATTCCTGCGGCAGCTTATTGATCATACCGGAAGTCATCACGATAAACGGCTTTTCGTCTCCGGCGGTATACGCATTCGGATTGTCGTTCAGTTCCAGATACAGATCCGGAACCGCGATCCCCAGCTTCTCACAGATCGGCGGCAGCATCTCATAACACTGCGGGAACTGTTTTTCCGACACCCGGATATGACTCGACAGATTCACGATCCTGTACTGCCGCTCGCTGAACATCTTCATAAATCCCTTCACGATCGTCTGAAATCCCGGTATTGCCTTCAGTGCCCCCAGCGCCGCCTTATCCGATTCGTGTACATACTCTTTTGCATTAAATGCCATTGTTTTTTCTCCTTTCACACATTACTACACAAAAACCACGAGAACCATCTCGTGGTCTTAATTCTCTTAAACCAGTACAGAATTCCGAATCGATGCAATAACCATCTCCTCATCATAATCCGGAGCATAATCTTCAGCCACACTACAGATTGCTTCAATAGCAGCCTCATCTTCCTCAAGATCCTCAGCAATCTGATCCACACCTTTTCCCTTTCGAAGCTTTCTACACACCTGACGAATCAAACGATTCTCTTCACCTTCTTCTCTTCCTTCTTCTCTTCCTTCTTCTTTAAACATCTGCATTGTTTCGGCTTCATTATACTCTGTTAAGCACATATTTTTCACCTCACTTTGATGCTCTATCAAGAATTCCTTGATCAAAAAATCTTCCGGCATATCCCCAACTGCCTTGTCAACCGCATCCATCAAGTCCAATGTCTTTTGATTCTTTCGAACTTCTTCCACAAACCATGAATACTCTGACAGCGGTCTACAATGCTCAACTAAACAGCTGTTACCGTTAGAACGAATATTGTAAAGATGCACGGTTACTTCCACATCAGAATCAGCAATTTTACTTTTCAACGGAAAAGAATCACTCAACTTCAATAGCCTATCTGGCACGTCCACAGTTCCATTATAAAAAGTAACCAACCTGGGAACCGGTAATGTCATCTGCTTGCTGCCATACATATTCTGCTTCGTCCGCTTGATGTATTTATCATACTGCCTTCCCAAATACATCAACTGTCTGACCGGCATATTAGGGTTATAGGAAGACTGCTGCTCATATAAATTCAAATCGCATGCGATCAAAAAAGATGCATCATTCTTCATCCCCATATAAACGACATCTTCCATCGTCGTGATGTCAACATCGTCAGGATCCGTATAATTCGTCCCATTCACTGCATTATACAGCTCCAATGTCCATCTCTTGTTCTCTTCTCTGCCGAAAATAAAGCAAAACAATCTGTCCTTGTTGTTGCGGCTGATCTGTTCCATCCGCTCTCCTCCTTCATTATACAATTTGCCCAAAACCGTTACAAGTACAATTCTCGGAAAAAATCGGATGATATATCCAAAGATGATCTCCAGAAATGTGATGTCAGATTATCACACTTCCGGAGAATTGTAAAGTAAAAAAATATTAAATGATCACCTGTCGCATACCATTCCAGACCACATTATTGTAATTCTTCACACCGCGGCCAAACGCCTTGATCTTAGCAACATCCGTTGTACTCAGGATCTTTTCGGCACTTGCATCATCCTGAAATACTTTCGCTTTTTGATACATCATGTACTGCTCCATAGATGTATACTTAATGCCATCCATCGTAAAATCCGATAGATACCAGTTGCTCAAATACCCGTTCTCCTCCTCCGGATTATGAAAGCAGATCACTTTTGCCATAGTTCATCCTCACTTAGAACCTATACTCTATACATCCTTGCAATCTCGCAAAATCTCGGTAACACCGGAATTACATACCCATGGCGATTCGAATCGATCAACCCTTTTTCTAATAAAGATTCTCTGTATTTTGAAAAACTCCCCGGCTGCATAGACAATTTGGTGTAAATATCTTTTACTGATGTTTCTTCATCCTGCATAGTCTGAAAAATCTGCCGTTCCTTTACTGTAAGCATTGACCAGATTTTCTTGTAAACGAAATCATCAAGCATTTCATCCAAAATCTCCAACATTTCCCCCAGACTTTTCGTATCTCTGTTTTCCCAAAATACCATTCCCAGTGCTTGGAAAGCAAAAGCATAGCCCTTTGTGATCAACGCCAGTTTTCCGGCCATTTCGTCATCCAGTTCAAAGATTTCCTTATATTGACGGCGTATCTGTAAAAGACTCAGTGGCTCTATCTTCAATTTAGGTGACCTCAGCAAAAAAGTAAGCGCCGGATCATTGATGATTTCATTGATGTTCTCATGCAATCCAGTCATCAGTAGAAATACCGGCTCATCTTCTCTCAAAAAGATTTGAAATTGACTTGCAAAAACACACATTGATTCATTATGCCGGACTTCATCTATTGTGATCAAAACCCTCTTTCCACTTTTCTTCACCTGTTTCAACAGATCAGACAGAATACTTACCGGATCCTGCATCTGTTCTTCACCATTGATTCCAATGCCAAATCCTCCTATTGTTATCTGAAACCCTTTTTTTATAAGATTTGACTTTTTTTTGCAAGCCATTGCCAGACGCATCGCGAAATCCGTAAGCAAATCCATGGAAGAATTCAGATTTACAATGATCCAGCTATCATCCTTCGCAAGCGTATTAGCAACCGTCGTCATAAGAACTGTTTTTCCGCTTCCCCGCAAACCTTCGATCAAATACGTCTGACTCAAAGGATGTTCCGAATCAAAAGTACTTACAATCGTATCATTTTCCTCATACCTGGTAATCTGCTTAAAAGGTTGTTTCCCAAATGTAAGTGTAAACGGGTTATCTTTTCTTTTACTCATTTATATATCTCCATTTTTCGCATTTTACCATATTTCATCATATTGTCAGTATATTTCATATTTCATCATATTTCAACATATTTTTCCAGTCATTCGTATTTTACCATATTTTATCATATTCTTTTGTATCTTTACCATACCTCCTCCATCTGATACTTCTTAAGGTCCACTTTGCCATCGATCACTTCCACGCCTTCGGCTTCCAGCAGTTTTTCCTGCGCGTCGGCGCCGCCGAAGGCAAAAGCCTCTGCCAGTTCTCCTTTGGCATTGACCACGCGATAGCAGGGAATGCTGTCGGGATCCGGGTTCCTGTGCAGCGCATTGCCGACCGCTCTTGCCATCTTGCGGTCCCCGGCCATCGCCGCCACCTGTCCATAAGTCGCTACCCTGCCGTACGGGATCCGCTTTACTGCATCGTAGATCCGTTTTGCCGGGCAGTCTGCGATCAGGTTATAGTATTGTAATGGCTGCTCACGTGTTTTTATGGTTCTTGCCTCCACATCAACGAAACTCTATTATTTTCCTGCAACCAATTCACTCTGCAGTTTCTCCATGCCGGTGATCACTTTGTCGCAGAAATTGTCAAATTCCGGATCCTCTTCGTACTTGTCCGGATGCGAAAGCACATAGTCGATCGCCATACGCACACCCTTGTGGAACGGTACATTGGTGGTCATCTGCGGCACAAGCCGTTTCAATTTACTGTTATCAAAAGCCACGGATACAGACTTATCACCAAGCAGACTGCCGGTAAAATCGTAACCGTAAGCTTCTCCCACTTTGCTCAGAAAATCACTGGCTACATGATATGCCTTCAGCTCCACGCCAAGGGCATCCGCGATGGTCTGATAGATCTGATCCCATGTGAGCACCTCATCTCCGGTGATCTGGAATGCCTCACCGATAGCGTGACGGTTTCACATCAATCCGGTATAGCCGATGGCAAAATCCGAATTATAGGTCAGATGCCAAAGAGACGATCCGTCCCCCTGAATGATCACCGGTTTGCCCTGCTGCATCCGTTGGATCACCTGGTAAAAGCCTTTATTTCCATGCACCCCCAGAGGGATATTTCGCTCATCATAGGTATGGGACGGCCGTACGATCGTCACCGGAAAACCTTCTTCCCGGTATTTTTTCATCAAAAATTCTTCGCATGCGATCTTGTTTCTCGAATACTCCCAGTACGGATTGGCCAGCGTTGTTCCTTCCGTGATCACATAGCCTGCTGCCGGTTTGTTGTATGCCGAAGCGGAGCTGATAAAGATATACTGTCTCGTCTTCCCATGAAACAGACGATAATCTCTTTCTACCGCTTTTACATCAAAAGCGATGAACTCACTCACGGTATCAAACATCATACCGTCCAGTTTCTTCTGCACATCTGCCTCATCGTTGATGTCCGCTATGATCTGATGAATGTTCGCCGGCACCTCCTCTTTACGATTGCCGCGATTCAACAGATACACCTCCCATTGCGGATCCTCTGCCAGTCGCTTGATGATCCCCATACTAATGGTGCCGGTTCCCCCGATAAATAATGCCTTCATGTTTCTGTCCCCTTTCAGAATATGCTTGTTTATTGTTTGTATTTCAACAAAGCCGCCCGGACTATAGGATGTCGAGATCGTTATCCCATTGTCCGGACGACTTTTTGTTACTCATACGCATTTACATATTCATCTGTCATATGCCACAGTTTCGAAGTATCATAGCTATCCGGCAGATGTACCCAGTTTCCGTCCGATACCTCCACAAACCATGCTCCTTCGTCCATATCATATTCCATCCAGCCATAATCACCATAGTCAGAAGAAATACCTTCATACCAGTACTGCCACTGATATGGCTCCTGCTCGTTGTTATACCAGAACCAGCACTGTGTATCGCTGTCATACCAGTCCGCACCGTCCTTATAGCAGGTGCGCCCGATCTCCTCTACATAGATACTGTTATTTACGGCAGCCGTGCTTCGCGTAGTATCGCTACTGTTATTTACGGCAGCCGTGCTTCGCGTAGTATCGCTTTCCCCATTCATATTGTTCAAGAAAAGCGGGACCACCAGTGCAGTTCCTCTTGCCATCAGATTCAACGCGATATAGGCTCCCAAGACAGTCAGAACAATCCTTCGCATACCACTACCGGACTGCCGCCGTCCCATAGTGTAACCACCGGTGTTCTCCACTTTGTCCGTGATATCGATCTGCAGCTGGGCACCGCATTTATCACAAGTCGGCAATGCGCCTTCTGCCCAGGTATACACCATACGGTTCCCACAATAGTTGCACATCAGCATCGTGCTGCCGCCGGCCATGATCATATTGTTGTAATGCTGACCGTTCTCGTCGTAATAGCCTTCCTCAAAGTAACGCCCATCCTCTGCCGTCCAGCTCTTCGGATAGTAATCATAATCGTGCGCAGCGCAATGAAAATGGCTGACCGCACCATGCTCTGTGGCATTCCATCCATACGGCTGCGAAGTACGCGTCCGACGCACCGGCGTATAGCTCCGGTAGCTGCTGCTACGCGAAGAAGAATAGGACGAACTGTGATGGCTCGACGAATGGCTACGGCTGCGGCTGCTACTGCTCGAATGATGCGATGAGCTGTGCGAGCTGCGATGACTGCTGCTATGATGTGAACTGCTGTGTCTGCTTGGTGGCATTTATCTTTCTCCTTCTGTATCTGCCGGTATCGTTATCCAAATAGTAGTTTGTTACTTTTCTGCTTTCTTTCCTTTCACCAGCGCCTTATTCTCATACATCTTCTCGTCTGCGCGTTTATACATTTCACGGAACACACGGCCGATCTCCTCTTCTCCCTGCTGCCGCATCCGCTCCAACTCTTCCCGGCCTACACCTGCAAACCCGCCGGCGTAACTGATGCGCACACCTTCCCGGTCCCGGTTCATCTCTTCACACTGTTTCTGCAGATTTTCCATCAGCTTCTCATGATCGACCTGTGTCAAATCCGGATAGACCACGATAAATTCATCTCCGCCCATACGCGCTACCACACCGTCTTTTCCGAATACGCTCTGCAGCAGTTTCGCAAAATCCGTGATCAGCCGGTCGCCCTCCGCATGCCCGTACCGATCGTTTGCCTTCTTCAGATCATTCAAGTCAAAATTGACAATGCCAAACGGTCTGGGCTCCTTCACGATCTCCTGTTCCAGATCATTGACTTTCTGCCGGTTAAACACTCCGGTCATAATATCCTCATACGCCAGCTTTTCCAGCACCTCGTTTCTGGCCTCCGCCAGCGTGGTCCTCTGCTGTGTATTGAAGAAGTCGATGATGACCGAAAGCGCAAATACATACAAGCCGATGAGCACGATACTTTCAAAATCGCTGGCCTGTACATTAACAAATTTGTAGTACAGATATCTGGCAAAATCAACCATAGACACAACGACCAGCGCGATGGTACCGATCAGCATTTCTTTATGAAACGCTTCTTTGCGGACCACGCGGACAATGGTCATCGCCAGAATATAGAACAGTGTAGCAACGATGATCACATGTCCCACCACCAGGATCTTCGGTATATGTATGATATCCATAAAATGCAGAAAAAGCGCAATGATTGGGAACGCCACATCCACAGAGATCATGACCGGAAACAAAATACGGTTCTTTCCTTTGTAGCGATAATAAAAATCATCCGCAAAATACATGGTGAAAAACAGCGGTGCGATATACAGAGAAAGATATTCGATATACCCTTTCAATGCCAGCTGATTTCTGGCGAAGAGTTCGATCAGATTGCCGATCCCGAATTCCCAAAGCCCGATCCAGATAAAGGCGATCGACATCCAGATCAGATTGCAAATCAAAGGGTTTCTGTGCAGGAACAAGAATCCCACCACGATCACCGTTGCGGAAAGCAGTATCACCGCACAATCCACGATCAGCTGCAGACGCTTGGTTCCGAGTATGCCGTCATTATACAGATCCGCATTACAGACCGAAGGGATACGGATCTTGTGTACCTCACCGTCCTCCTGCACCGTCTGCGATACCGTAAGCGTTTTTCCCTCATAATCCGAAGGCAGGGGAACCGTGATATAACCGTAGCCATACATATGCTGCGGCTGTTCTCCATAGGTATAAAGCTGCTCTCCATCCAGAAACACTCGCACGGAAGAATGCGCCACAAAAAAACGGAGCATGGGCGTTTCCATATGCCCTTGCAGTTTGGTGGAATAGATCAGCAGATCTCCTTTTTTCATATCCGGAAATGTAAACTGTGCCAGATCCACATCCGTATACATTTCACCGTTTACATTCACATCATAGTGCTGGTTCTGCTGCAGCTTGGCTTCCCCGATATTGCTTTCTCCCATAGCAATATAGATCAACACCAAAAGCAGCAGGGCCATTCCACCCAGAATATAACACAGGATCGCTCTTCTGTTGTCTTCATTTCCCGTCTTTCTTTTCGGAAATGCTGTTTCTTCTGCCATTCGCTTCCCTATACTCACTCTTCCGAAAACAACTCTGCTTTCACCAAAACCAGCTCGTCCGCTTCATTGCGCATCACCACCAGACGCTCTCCCGGCTGTATATCATAGGCGGCTCTTGCCCCCTCCGGCAGGGTGATGCGGTTCTGTTCATCGATTTTTACGATACCGTATACTTCGCTGTTCATAATATAAAAACTCCATTTGCCACGGAAAAAACTATATTATCGTCCTTCCGCCATCCAGGACCACCGTTGCTCCGGTCATATAGGTAGCTGCATCCGAGATCATATACAGAATGGTGCAGACATACTCATCCGGACGGCTCATACGCCCCAGCGGGATCAGCTTACTGATCTTTTCCTGAAACTCCGGATCCTGCCCATTCTCCAGACTGGCAGGACATAAGGTATTCACGCGGATCCCTTTTTCCGCCCAGTATGCTGCCAGATATTTGGTCAATCCGATCAACCCGTGCTTAACTACAGAATAAGAAACCGGCTTTACTGTCTGCTCCTCTTCCGGCAATCCCTCCTTGCGATAGATACGCTGGTCCGGAGAGATCAGACCATAATCAGAGGAAATGTTTAGCACGATACCGCTGTGCTGTTTTTCCATCACTTCACCAAAGACCTGCGCGCAGAGCATCGCCCCGGTCAGACCAACGGCAATGTCCGCATCCCACATATCTACCGGGAAATTATGAAAACGGATAGCACCCAGGTTTTTGGAGCCGCCTTCCACTTTCGGATTGTTTGCTGCGTTGTTGATCAGTACATCGATATGGCCGTATTTTTCCATCAGGATGTCACGCACTTTTTCCAATGCACTGCGGTCGGTGATGTCCGTCACAAATGTCTCTACCGTGATATCCTCGCCGTATTCTTCCACCAGTCCGTTCTTCACCCGGTCCATACCTGCCTGTACGATATCCAAAAGCACCGGGATACCGCCGCCTTCCACGATGGCCTCGGCATGCTTCATACCGATCAGGCCGCCGCCACCGGTCACGATGCATACCCGTCCGGGAATTTCAAAACGATTGGTGTAGATTTTTTTAACCATATTTGCCATGATGCCTGTCCCTTTCTGTATTTCAAGCGATTTTAAACAATTTCACTCAGCTTTATTTCTTTTTGCAACGCATCCGACTGCTTGATCGCCAGTGCCATCCGCAGGGTATCGATACCGGCCTGCAGACCGATCTTTACATCACGCCCGTCGCGCACAGCTGCCAGAAAATCCTTTAGTTCCTGAATAAACATTTCATTTCTTGCAAACTCCGGATAACCGCCGGAGCGGATCCTCTCATCCCCCAGCCAGATGGCATACTCCGTACTGTTCAGATCCACCTCCAGGCGTCCGCCATCGCCGACTACCTTGAAACGATGCACCGGCGGATACTGCAAAAAGTCCGTATGTGTATAGATGGGAAAACTCGCTTCTCCCCTGCTGCAGCGGAAGACCGCCGACGCACTCTCTTCCACATCGATCTCCAGACCGCTCTGTTTCTGTAATACCGCACTCACACTCTGCGGCACACCAAAGATCCTCTGCAAGATGTCCAGATCGTGCATCTGCAGATTCAGTACCGGCCCGCCACCCATTACGCTCTGTGCCATATAGGTACCGCGATAGTCTTCGTAACGATGCATGGTCGTCAACCGCTCGGAAAACTCCGCTTCCACATAAGCGATCCTGCCCAACATCCCGCTTTCCACTGTTTCCTTCATCACTTCCACGCAGGGATGATAGCGGTTCTGAAAGCCCATAAACACTGCCAGCTTCTTTTCCGTCGCGATCTGCTGCAATTCCGCCACGCCTTCCATGTCGGCTCCCAGCGGTTTTTCGATCAGCAGATGGCAGCCCGCCTTCGCAGCTTTGATGGCACACTCGATATGTTTGGATGTGATATTGGTGATAAAAGCGATCTCCGGCTTCTGTGCCAGCGCTTCGTCCAGATCCGTAAAAGAAGTAATAGCATATTCCTGCTCCAGATCCACTCCTTCGCGGATCTGCAGCTTATCGGTAAATGTCGTCTTGTGCCCCCGCACACGGTATGCCAGCAATTCTGCCTCGTCGCCCAGCACCTGCCGGATGTTGCGCACATGCCGCTGCCCGATGCTGCCCAGGCCGATCATCAAAATCTTCATACCCTCTCCTTTATACCAAACCGGTCTCTTCCAGTGGTTTATAATGCTCCTGCAAATACCTTAAGAGTTCCGTCTCCCGGTTCTCCATATAAAATTCCAGATACTCCAGATCCTTCTTGGCATCCACATCGATCGTATCCTCGATGGTATAGGCGATCACATGGTCCCCATGCATCAGGTGATTCTCCGCAATGAAACTTGTCCGCAGCAGATCCACATAACCGTCCGGTACATAGACCTGCGAAAAATCCTGTCGGGGATTGTTTGCCTCGTCAATGGTCATCCCCTCCACGAAACTGCGATAATATCCATCCTCCCGCACACAGAACATCTTATACGGCGGGAATACCTGCGGATGCGCGGATCTTAAACTGGTAGCATTCGGATCCGCCAGCATCTTTTCCGCAGCCGCATTGACAATACTCATTTCCCGCAACGGTGTGGTAGGACGCAGATGCATAAAAAATTCCGGCAGCTTTTTCTCGTTTTCCGCCAGCCACCCAATGGCATGCTCCATAAACTGGATGTCCGGGGAATTATCTGCCGCATATTCCGCCGGACGCAGAAATGGTGTCTCCGCCCCGTAATAATTCGCGATCTTTGCATACTCCGCCGAATCCGTGGAGACCAGTACTCTGGACACCTGCGGACACAACGCTCCTGCCGCCACCGCATACGCCAGCAGCGGATATCCCTTCACGCAGCGGATATTCTTATTTTTCACGCCCTTGCTCCCCGCACGCGCCGGGATAATGGCGTAGATGTCACCCTTTTGGATCAAGTCGTTAATCGACATATCATTCACTCTCCCCTCATCAAACTGCTTCCCCGATAGTTCTCAATACCGAAAGCGTTGCTCGATAGAAGCACCAGCTTATATTTTACCTTTTTTATGTGGATTTTTCAAGAAAATAGATAGAATCGCAACCTTGCCCGCTCATTGAAATAGGCGCTGGTCAATAAGGTGATCTATAGCTAATAAAGTGTACATCCGGAGCCGGAGCAGATAAAGCAGTTTTCGAAGCCTTGCCGGAGCAGTTCGCAAGCCCAAGCAGCCTGCACTTGCCCGAAGCTCTGTTTGAGCATTCATCCTAAGGAGGGGCCCGCTTGCGGGAGGATGCCTTAGGATATTCGCAAGGGCGGGACCCTTTGGGGGGATTCCTTGCGATGTAACGTGAGTGATAGTGTAGCAAGATGCCAGCGAGTTAGCGAGGGCAAGTTGGTTTGGAAGGCTGCTTGGAGGCGCTGCGAACTTCTTGCGAAGGCACTGCGAGAAAACTGTCTTTACTGCCCGGCGACTTAGCGAAGACTATAGCTAGCCAAGTCCACCTCATCCGGCCTTCGGCCACCTTCCCCTCAAGGGGAAGGCAAGATTACATTATTTTCCGCGTTCGCGAGCAAGGATCAGGCCGCGTTCGGTATCGTCCGTGACGGTGCCGCCCTGTTCGGCGTCTTCTGCGGAGAGATACACCATCCCGGCTGTCTCAATGGCGTTCTTCATCTGTGCTTCCGTGTAGCCACGCTGCAGGTGGGTCTCATCGAAACGGCGATAACGGCCGTCTTCTTCCTCGACGAATACCGTCAGGTCGTACTCATTGATCTCTTCGTCCGCATTCCAGGTGTTTTCCCATATGAAACTGCACTCGCCCCGGTCTTCCGCGATCACCGTATCCCCGATCACATCCCGGTATTTGTGCACCGTATTGAAATCCAGGATCAGCAGCCCTTTGGGATCCAGATAGTTGTTCACCAGCCGGAAGACCTGTGTCAGCTCTTCTTCGTCCAAAATATAATTGATGCTGTCGCACACGCAGACCACTGCCCTTATGGTACCGTACAGCTCAAATGCCCGCATATCCTGGCAAAGGTAAAGGATGTCGTGTCCGCTCTCTATCTTTTTGGCATTGGCCACATCCAGCATCTCCGGAGAGAGATCCACGCCGATCATATCATAACCGGCTTCCGCCAGCAGCTCCGTCAGCGTACCGGTGCCGCAGCCCAGATCCAGGATCAGTCCGTCCTCGATCCCGTTTTCACGCAAAATATGGATGATGCGCTCCGCCCACTCCCGGTAGGGCACATCATCCATCAACATATCATAGACTTCCGCAAAATCCGTATAACTGTTCATCGATCCCTTTAAGCTGCTGCCACAATGCCGTTTGCAATCAGGAAGCTTATGACTCCCATGATCACACCGGCCAGTGCCACACCGCATACTACTGCCAATACACTCTTCTTAAAGTCCATATCCAGAAGGCTCGCTGCCAGGGTTCCGGTCCAAGCGCCGGTACCCGGTAACGGAATACCCACAAAAAGGAACAGCGCAAAATATAAGCCCCGTCCTGCTTTTTCCTGCAGTTTCAGACCGCCTTTGCGTCCCTTCTCCAGACAGAAGGTAAAGAATCCGCCGATCACTTTTTTGTCTTTTCCCCACTCCAGCACTCTTCTGGCAAAGAAGAAGATGATGGGCACCGGGATCATATTGCCGATGGCGATGATGCAATAGGCAAATACCATATTAAACTCCGGATTGAGCACCTTAAATGCCTGCGCGATGGGGATCGCCCCTCGCAATTCCACCAGCGGCACCATAGATACAATAAAACATGCCAGATACTGCGTTACAATGTTACTTCCGAAATTCTGTATCAAAAAATCTTTCATCCTAACAGTTCCTCCAATGCATCGATCAGTATTCTTGCCTCTTCATCCGTACCTACGGAAATGCGCAGGTAGTTGTTGATCCGCGGCAGATTCCAGTGACGCACAAAGATCTGTTTGCTTCGCAGATAGGTAAAGATCTCCTCCGCCGGTTTGGTCTTGTGGGTAGCAAAGATGAAATTGCTCTTCGCATCCGGGAAGGTAAAGCCCAGACGGGTCAGCTCTTTCTTCATCCACTCACGGGTCTTCACTACCTTTGCCAGCGTATCCTTGAAGTACGCATCGTCCAGCACCGCTTCTCTTCCGAGCAGCAGAGACGGCATATTCATGGTATAGGAGTTTACAGAGAACTTTACATCGTTCAGATATTTGATCAGCTTCGGATTGCCGATGGCAAAACCGACGCGCAATCCTGCCAGCGCGCGGGACTTGGAGAATGTCCGGATCACCAGCAGATTTTCATACCTATCGATCAGCGGCAGCGCACTTTCCCCGCCAAAATCCACATAGGCCTCATCTACCATCACCACACTGTCCGGATTGGCTGCAACGATCTCTTCCACCAGAGACAACGGCTCTTCTACACCGGTCGGTGCATTCGGATTCGGGAAAATGATCCCGCCGTTTTCTTTCTTATAATCCGCAGCAACGATACGGAAGTTTGCATCCAGCGGCTGTGTCTCATACGGAATGCCGTACACATCTGCCCATACCGGATAGAACGAATAAGTCACATCCGGAAACAAGATCTTTTTTCCACCATGGAAAAAGGTCAGAAATGCCATGGCAATGA
>JAEEGL014902849.1_pt1 | contig 13924 bp, 21 predicted proteins | sample 9134231 | NCBI WGS metagenome assembly JAEEGL01 (sample SAMN16246548, study PRJNA631951) | gut metagenome | biome: gut microbiome; feature: rumen; material: fiber-attached | host: Bos | place: Iran: Karaj | collected 2018-10
AAAGAAGTAAAAGAAGAAAATGACGAAAACGAAGAAAAATAGTAATAAAGGTGGTTTAAAATGTTAGTAATATTATCAGGAGTAGCAGGAGCAGGAAAAGATACAATTAAAAAAGAAATAAGTAAAAGAATGGAAAATGTAGTAACAATTCCGTCTTACACCACAAGAGCTCCAAGAGAAGGAGATATTCCAGGAGAAACTTACATTTATTTAACAAAAGAAGAATTTGAAGAAAAAATAAAAAATGGTGAATTATATGAATATGATATTCATCATGATAATTATTATGGTACATCTAAAAAATTGTTAAACGAAAAAGCCAAATCTTCAATTGTTATTAAAGATATAGATGTTAATGGAACACAAGCTTTAAAAGAATTATTGACAGATATTAAAATAATTACAATTTTTCTAAGAGTACCAAAAGAAGAATTAAAACATAGATTAGAAAACAGAGAAGACAAACCATCAGAAGGGGAAATTATTTTAAGACTTAACAGATTTGATTATGAAGAATCTAAAATAGGAATGTACGATTATGTTTTGAAAAATGATGATTTAGAAACTTGTATAAATATAATTCAAACGATTATAGAACAAGAATCTAGATTTGAAAAATAGATTATGTAGGGGCGAGCATCGCTCACCTGTGCTTATAGATGATTGCCTCTACAGTATAAATAAAATATGCGTAAGGGCGACCAATGGTCGCCTTTAAATTTAGAAAGAGAATAAGATGATTGCAGAAATAATAATCAATAGTAATGCTAGAGCATTAAATAGAATATTTGATTATAAAGTTCCAAGTAATTTTGAAAAAGAAATAAAAATTGGAACTAGAGTTTTTGTGCCATTTGGAAACGGAAAAAAATTAGAAGATGGTTTTGTTATAGGAATTAAAGAAAAATCTGAATTTGCCAATAAAGACATTGCTAAAATAGAGCAAGGAGGGTATTTAACAGAAGAAAAAGTTGTTTTAGCAAAACTAATGGCTCAAAAATATTTTTGTAATATATCAGATTGTATAAGACTAATGCTTCCACCAGGTACAGGAAGTAAAGAACAGCGGAAAAAGAATTTCTGAAAAAAAAGGTAGATTTGTTTATTTAAAAGTAAAAAACGATATTATTAAAAATGAAATAGAAAATAAAAGAATTAAAAGTGAAAAACAAATAAGAGCATTGAATTTTTTAATTGATAATGATGGAATTTATATTTCAGATTTAATCGCATTGGCAGATGTAAGTAGTAGTATTATAAATATTTTAGCAAAAAATGGATATATCGAATTTCGTGAAGAAAAAATAGAAAGAAATCCTTTTCAAAATAAAAGAATAGAAAAAGATAAAAAGAAAGTATTAAATAAAGAACAAAAAGAGTGTTTTGATAAAATTGCAGAGTCAATTGATAAAGAAGAATATTCAAATAATTTAATTTTTGGAATAACAGGTTCTCGGAAAAACGGAAATCTATTTACAATTAATTGAAAAAGTATTGGAAAAGAATAAAACTGCAATAGTATTAGTGCCTGAAATTTCTTTAACTCCACAAATGGTAGATAGATTTAGAAATAGATTTGGAAATACAATTGCAGTTCTTCATAGTAAATTATCTGTTGGAGAAAGATTTGATGAATGGAACAAAATTTATCGTGAAGAGGTTAAAATTGTTATAGGTGCTAGGTCAGCTATTTTTGCTCCAGTTAAAAAATTAGGAATAATAATAATAGATGAAGAACACGATTTATCTTATAAAGCAGATAGTACACCAAGATATAGTGCAAAAGAACTTGCTACGTATATAGCAAAACAAAACAATTGCCCGTTGGTAATGGGAAGTGCAACTCCAGATATCTGTACTTATTACAAAACAGATGAGAACAAAATTAATAAATATATATTAAATAAAAGGGCAAATGAAGCATCACTTCCAGACGTGGAAATTGTAGACTTAAGGAAAGAATTAGAACTTGGAAATAAGTCTATGATTAGTTCTAAATTAGAAGCTGAAATTAAAAGTAATATTCAAAATCATAAGCAAACTATTTTGTTTTTAAATAGAAGGGGCTATTCAACTTTTGTAATGTGTAGAGATTGTGGATATACTGTAAAATGCAAATATTGCAATATTAGTATGACATACCATAAAGCACAAGAAAAATTAAAATGTCATTATTGTGGATATGAAATAGGAACACTAAAAACTTGTCCAGCATGTAATAGTAATAGGATCAAATATTTTGGTACAGGCACTCAAAAACTAGAAGAAGAAATAAATAAAATGTTTCCAGAAGCAAGTACTATTAGAATGGATATAGATACAGTAAATAAAAAAAATTCTCATGAAGAAATATTAAATAAATTTAAGAATGAAAATATAGATATTTTAATTGGAACTCAAATGGTTGTAAAAGGACATCATTTTCCAAATGTGACTTTAGTAGGAGTTATTGCTGCAGACAGTTTGCTTAATTTGGAAGATTATAGAGCGGTAGAAAGAACATTTCAAACATTAGTACAGGTTTCTCGGTAGAGCAGGAAGGGAAAAAGAAAAAGGAAAAGTAATAATACAAACATATAATCCGGATAATTATGCAATAGAACTTTCAAAAAATCAAGATTATATAAAATTTTATGAAGCAGAAGTAAACTTAAAAAAAAAGTAGAATTATCCACCATTTGGCGATATAATACTACTTAAGTTTACAAGCAAAATTAAGATAGAATTAAAAAAAGAAGCAAATAAGATTTTCAAAAATTTAAAAATTAATATTAAAGAAAATGAAGCAATAATTTATGCTCCAGTACCTTCTCCAATAGACAAAATAAAAGGAAGCTATAGATGGAGAATGATAATAAAAGGAAAACTAAGTAAAAAGTTAATCGAGAAAATACAAAATTCAATTGATTGGACAAATAACAAAGATATTAGTATTGTAGTAGATATAAATCCAAACAATATGATGTAATAATAGATAAGATTGTTGCAAATGTGTAGGGGACGCCGTCCACGGCGACCCACATTAATCATTATATTTAATTTAAATTATGGGGGAAAATAAGGTGGCAATAAGAAAATTAAGATATGAAAATGATGAAATATTAAGAAAAAAAGCAAGAGAAGTAGAAGTAATAGATGATAGAATAAAAGAATTAGCATTAGACATGATGGAAACAATGCATAAATATGATGGACTAGGACTTGCTGCACCACAAGTTGGAATATTAAAGAGAATAATAGTAATAGATCTTTATGAAGAAGGAACACAATTTATATTAATAAATCCAGTAATAATAAAACAAAAAGGAGAACAAATAGTAGAAGAAGGGTGTTTGAGTTTTCCGGATAAATTTGGAAAAGTAAAAAGGCCAAAAGAAGTTGTAGTAGAAGCATTAGATATAGATGGAAAAAAAGTTAGGCTAGTAGGAAGAGATTTACTTGCTCAAGCATTATGTCATGAAATAGACCATTTAAATGGTGAGGTTTTTATTAACAAAATAGAAGAAGGAACTTTAGAAATAGTTAAGAAAGAGGGAAATTAATTTGAAAATATTATTTATGGGAACACCAGATATTGCAAAAGATTCATTGCAAAAATTGGTGGAAAATAAATTTGATATTTGTGGAGTAGTAACAGCACCAGATAAGCCTAAAGGTAGAGGAATGAAAGTAATAGCTTCTCCAGTAAAAGAATATGCTATTTCACAAAACTTTAAAATTTATCAACCAGAAAAAATACGTAATAATTTAAAGTTTATAGAAGAAATAAAACAAATTAATCCAGATTTAATATGTGTTGTAGCTTATGGAAAAATATTACCAAAAGATTTTTTAGAAATACCAAAGATGGGTTGTGTAAATGTTCATCCATCATTACTACCAAAATATAGAGGAGCAGCACCAATACAATGGGCAGTATTAAATGGAGATAAAAAAACTGGTGTTACAACAATGTATATGAATGAAAAAATGGATGATGGAGATATAATTCTTCAAAAAGAAGTTGAAATAGATAAAAATGAAACAACAGGAGAACTATGGGATAGGTTATCTACAATAGGAGCAGAATTATTAGTAGAAACTGTTAATCAAATTAAAAAAGGAAAAGCTTCCAGAACAGCACAAACAGATGATTATTCAATTGCCCCAATGATAGAAAAAAAAGATGCAAAAATAGATTGGGAAAACATGGATGTATTCAAAATAAAAAATTTAGTTAGAGGATTAAATCCATTTTTAGGAGCATTTTCAATTTATCAAGATAAAAAAATAAAGTTTTGGAAAGTTGAAAAATACTCATTTGAAGAATTTATTAATAAATATAAAGAATTTGAAGAGTATAGTTTTAAGTTTAATAAAATGGAAAAAGGAACAGTTTTATTAAGCTCTGATAAAGAAGGATTATTTATACTTGGAAAAGATGGTATTATTTCTGTTTTAGAAATACAGGGTGAAAATTCTAAGAAAATGGATATATATAGTTATTTAAGAGGAAATGAAATTGGACTTGGTACTATATTTGAATAATGAAAATTAAAATATTGTAAAAAAATAACATTATTGTTATACTATTTATATATACATCTAATAAAAGGAGGGTGTTATGGAAGAGGATAATGAAAAAAATGAAAACCTTGAGCCAGAAAACATTGTTGAAGACAATTCAATAGAAGAAACTTCATTAGAAGAAAATGCAATTGAAGAAGGAATAGAAGAAAATCAAATAAAAATTTCTAATGAAACAATTGCAACTTATGCTGGAATAGCTGTTTCAGAAGTGTCTGGAGTATATGGAATGGCTGGTACTTTTTCAGGATTTACTGAAGCCTTAAGTGGAAAAAAGAATTATGCAAGAGGAATTAAGGTTGATATTATTGATGGAAAAGTTAAAGTAGATGTAAATATTATAGTAGAATATGGTGCAAGAATTCCTGATGTTGCTTTTGATATTCAAACAAGAGTTAAAAAATCTGTTGAAACAATGACAGGACTAAAAATATTAGAAGTAAATGTTAATGTTCAGGGGGTTCATGCAATAGACGAAAAAGAAGAAACTGAAAATAACAATGAAAAAAATAACGAAACAGAAGAAGAATAGAAAGGAATGAAAAATATGAAATTATTTGGAAGATTATCTTTAAAAATATTCTCATTAATTATTTTTGTGCTTTCAGCAATTATTATTTTAATAACAATAGGAATAGTAGATGCAAACTTTTTTACAATTATATTAAATGAAGTAAGAGCAAATGATTTGGCTTCAAAGATTGTAATTATAATTTCTACAATTTTCTTACTTATATCAGCTAAATATATTATTTTCAAAATCGGTAGAACAGATAATTCAATGAGAGATGGTATTGTTTTAGAAAATTCAAATGGAAAATTAGTTATTTCTAGAGAAAGTTTAGAAAATATGATTTTATCATCTGCAAGAAGAATTTATGGAGTTACTTATGAAGGAAGTAGAACAGAATTAGATGATGAAAACAGATTAGTAATCTCAGTTAATATTTCTGTTGCAGATAATGCAATTGTTAAAAACGTTTCTAAAGAACTTCAAGAATGTATTAAAAATACAATGAAAGATTCAGCAGATTTAGAAGTTGCAACGGTATCTATTAATGTTAAAAACATAGTAGCTTCAAAAGAAAAATTTGATAAAAAATCTAAAAAGTTTGAAAAAGTGACAGAGGAAATTAAAGAAGAAAAGGAATGATTAAAATGAAGAGTTTTGATGATTTTAAAGATTTTATTGTAAAATATAAAGGTGCTATAATAGGTGGATTAATTGCCGTAGTTTTAATATGGACAGGATTATTTAAACTATTAATAGCTTTTGCAGTTGTTTTGGCTGGAGTATTAGTTGGAAATTATGTGCAAAACAATAAAGAATTAGTAAAAGAAAAATTAAAAACATTTATAGATAGATTTTAATTTGTAGAAGGGAATAAAAATGCAAAGATCATTAATGAGGGAACTAGCTTTTAAACTAATTTACGAAACTGAGTTCCAAAAACAAGTAGATTCAAATCAATTAGAAATCTTTTTTGAGAATAACAATATTAAAGAGCAAGAAGTAAAAGATTATTTAAGAGATATTAGAACTGGAATTGAAAAAGAAAAAGAAGAAATAGAAGAATTAATTTCTAAAAATTTAAAAGATAATTGGAAAATAGATAGAATTCCAAAAATTAATTTAAGTCTTCTTGAAATTGCAATTTATGAAATGCTATACAAAGGCTTGCCATATAAAGTTGCAATTAATGAAGTTGTTGAACTTGCTAAAAAGTATTCAGACGATAATGGACCACAATTTATAAATGGAATATTAGCTAGTATTGTAAAAGAAAAAAATCTAGAAGGGATTAAATAGTAAATGAAGCTTAATCCAGTAACAGTAACAGATCTTAATAGATATATAAAACAAAGAGTAGATGAAGATGAGAATTTAAATAATGTTTTAGTTAAAGGAGAAATTTCAAATTTTAAACATCATTATACAGGTCATATGTATTTTACTTTAAAAGATGAAAATTCTTTAATTAAATGTATTATGTTTAAATCATCAACATCTACTTTAAATTTTATGCCAAAAGATGGAGCAAAAGTAATAGTATTTGGAACAGTATCAGTCTTTGAGAGAGATCGGAGTATATCAAATATATTGCAAAAAGATGATAGAAGATGGCGTAGGAGATTTATATACGGCATATGAAGAACTAAAAGCCAAACTTGAAAAAGAAGGTTTATTTGATGAATTTCATAAAAAGAAAATTCCATTTATGCCAAAAGTAATTGGTGTTTTAACATCAAATACAGGATCAGTAATTAAAGATATTATAAATGTTTCAACAAGAAGAAATCCAAATGTTTATATAAGATTATTTCCAGTACCAGTACAAGGAGAAGGAGCAGGAGCAAAAATTGCAGATGGAATTAGATTTATGAATGAAAAAAAACTAGCAGATGTTTTAATTCTTGCAAGAGGAGGTGGCTCATTAGAAGACTTATGGCCATTTAATGAAGAAATTGTTGCAAGAGCAATTTATGACTCAGAAATTCCAATAATATCTGCAGTAGGACATGAAACAGATTTTACAATATCAGATTTTGTGGCAGATTTAAGAGCACCAACACCATCAGCTGCTGCAGAACTGGCAGTTACAGATATAGATGATTTAAAATATACTTTAAGTATGAATAATAATAGATTAAGAATAGCATTAAAAAAGAAAACTGAAGTAGCAAGATTAAAATTAGAAAAAATATTAAATTCAAAAGCATATAAAAATCCTTACCAAAGAATAAATGATAATTATGTTTTAATAGAAAAGAAAATAAAAGAGCTAAATACATCAATAGATAAAAAATTTAAAGATACAAAATCAAAATTTATGGTACAAATAGCCAAACTAGATACATTAAGTCCACTTAAAACATTATCAAGAGGATATTCAATAATAGAAAGTGAAGATAAAAAAGTAATATCAAGTATAAAAGACTTAAAAAAAGGACAAAATGTAGACTTAAAACTAAAAGATGGCTCAGCAAAAGCAGAAATAATATAAAACATATTGCAAATGTCTGTAGGGGTCGCTGTCCACAGCGACCCGCAAAAAAAATAAGGAGAATAAAAATGAAAATATATATTTCTCATTCTAGAGAATTTGATTATAAAAATGAGTTATATGCTCCAATAAGAAATAGTATAAAAGGAGATGAAATATTTTTGCCACATGAAGAAAATGTTAGTATAGCAAATAGTAGAGAATTCTATAAAAGTATGGATATAATAATTGCTGAATGCAGCTATTCTTCAGTAGGCTTGGGAATAGAACTTGGATGGGCATATGATGACCAAAAAACAATATATTGTATTTATAAAAAAGATAAAAAAATCAGTAATTCAATTACTGCAGTCACAAATAATATAATTGAATACATAGATGAAGAAGACATGATAAAAACAATAGAAAAAATTATAGATATTGAAAAAAATAAAAATTAATGTGGGGGGAAATAATGAAAGAAGATCTAGAAAAAATGAATTTTGAAGAATTGTATACAAAATTAGAAGAAGTAACAACTAAACTTGAAGGTGATAATTTAAATTTAGATGAATCAATTGAATTATTTGAAAAAGGAATGGAAATATCTAAAAAATGTAATGAAAAACTAGAAAAAGCAGAAAAGAAAATATCTATTTTATTAAAAGACGGAGAAGAAGTAAAAGAAGAAAATTTCGAAGCAGAAGAATAAAATCAAATATGTAGGGGTCAGCCTTGACTGACCCAAGGGCTGGTCAAGACCAGCCCCTACAATAAAATAATAATTGTAAAACTGTAGGACGAGCATTGCTCGCCTTATGGGGTCGCTGTTCACAGCGACCCGAAAAAAGGGGTGGTATGTATGGAAGATATAGAAATAGCAAGAAACGCCAAATTAAAGAAAATAACTGAAATAGCAAAAGAATTAAATGTTGATGAAGAGGCTTTAGAGCAATATGGAAAATATAAAGCAAAAATAAATACAGAAAAAATTAAATTAAATGACAAAAAAGGAAAACTAGTTTTAGTAACTGCAATAAACCCTACACCACTTGGCGAAGGAAAAACAACAGTTGCAATTGGACTCGCTGATGGTCTTAAAAAAATTAATAAAAAAGTATGTTTAGCACTTCGTGAACCTTCCTTAGGACCAGTTTTTGGTATAAAAGGTGGAGCAACAGGTGGAGGATATGCACAAGTAGCCCCAATGGTTGATATTAATCTTCATTTTACAGGTGATATACATGCAATAACATCTGCAAATAATTTGCTTTCTGCAATTATCGATAATCATATATATCAAGGAAATGAACTAAAAATAAAAAGAGTAATTTGGAAAAGATGTGTAGATTTAAATGATAGATCACTAAGAAAAGTAGAAATAAATCTTTCTGAAACAAAAAAAGTTGATACAAGAGAAGATGGGTTTGATATTTCAGTTGCATCAGAAATAATGGCTATTTTTTGCTTGGCAAAAGATATAGATGATTTGCAAAATAGATTAGGAAATATAGTAATTGGATATGATGAAGAAGATAGTCCAGTTACAGCTAGAGACTTAAAAGCAGATGGTGCAATGACAGTTCTTTTAAAAGAAGCATTTAATCCTAATTTAGTTCAAACATTAGAGAATACACCTGCAATAATTCATGGAGGACCATTTGCAAATATAGCTCATGGATGTAATAGTATTAGAGCAACCAAAACAGCTTTAGGTTTAGCAGATTATGTTATAACGGAAGCAGGCTTTGGAGCGGATTTGGGCGCAGAAAAATTTGTGGATATTAAATGTAGACAAGCAGAATTAAAACCAGACGTGGTTGTTTGTGTTGCAACATTAAAAGCTCTTAAATATCATGGAGGAGCAAGCAAAGAAGAAGCAAGTGATCCAAATTTAGATTATTTAGAAAATGGAATTGAAAACTTATTAAAACATATAAATAATTTAAAAAACAAAATGAATTTAAATGTAATTGTTGCAATAAATAAATATAGTAATGATACAAAAGAAGAAATAGATTTTTTAAGCAATAAACTAAAAGAATTGGATGTTGAAATTAGTTTAGTAGAAGCATGGGGAAAAGGTGGAGAAGGCGCAATAGACCTTGCAGGAAAAATAGTTCAACTATCAAATGAAGAAAAAGAAATTAAATTTATATATGATTTAAATGATAGTATAAAAGAAAAAATAGATAAAGTATGCAAAGAAGTATATGGAGCAAGTAATATTGTATATTCAGAAAAAGCAGAAGATGAAATAAAAAGAATAGAAAAAATAACTGATAAAGACTTATATGTCTGTATAGCCAAAACACAATATTCATTATCAGATGATCCTAAAAAATTACAAATAGAAGAAGACTTTACAATAACGATAAACGAAATAGAATTAAAAGCAGGGGCAGGATTTGTAGTAGCAAAAACAGGAAAAATATTTAGTATGCCTGGGCTACCAAAACACCCATCAGCAGAAAAAATAGGAATAGATAAAGAAGGAAATATAGTAGGAATATTTTAATAGAATAAATGAATAACTATGGGATTAAATAGCGCGAGGCAGGTTTCTATATGTTCCGATTTCGAAGGTGATGTGGGGACCGCTTGAGAACTGTTAAGCATGAAATGCTGTTACAGCGTCAGTGGGGAAGCCAAGAAGAGGAACAATATAGATTCTGCCGGGAGCGGAAAAACAAATATATATTATTTAGTTTGTTATTGGAGGAAATAATGACAAGAACAAAATTAGATGACAGAGAATTACCAAAATATTCAAAAGGAGAAGAAATATTTAATATGGTAACACATAATGTAGGAGGAGCACTTGGAATAGTAGCTTTAGTATTATGTGTAGTATTTTCTGCAAAACATCATAATGTTTATGGAGTAGTATCAAGTGCACTATTTGGAACATCAATGATAATTTTATATACAATGTCAAGTATTTATCATGGATTAAGCCCAAGACTAAAAGCCAAAAAAGTATTTCAAGTATTAGATCATTGCTCAATATTTTTACTTATAGCAGGAACATATGCACCTTTTTCTTTATGTACATTAAGGGAATATGATACAGCTACACGGATGGATAATATTTGGAATAGTACAAGCAATGGCTGTAATAGGAATAATATTAAATTCAATAGATTTGAAAAGATATAAAGTATTTTCAATGATATGCTATTTAGTAATGGGTTGGTGTATAATAGCAAGAATAAATCTTTTACCAAAATTACTTGGAATGACAGGATTTGTAATGCTTCTATTAGGAGGAATTGTATATACAATTGGAGCCATAATATATGGAATAGGAAAAAAGAAAAAGTGGATGCACTCAGTATTTCATATAGCAATTTTAATAGGTAGTTTTTTACATTTCTTGTGTATATTATTATATGTTGTTTGAAAACAATAAATTGAAAAAAGGAATAAAAAATGGAGCAAGAAAAAGAAAAAAAAGAACTAACAATACTGGGACTTAGTATTTGGAAAATATATGCATATTTTGTTGTTTATAGTATTATAGGGTATATAATAGAAACAATTTTTGCGTTGCTAGTTTATGGTGTAATAGAAAGTAGAAAAAGTTTTCTGTATGGACCATTTTGCTCAATATATGGAGTTGGTGCAGTTTTAATGATAATTGCATTAAGATATTTTAACAAAAATGGATATACACTATTTATTTCAGGATTTGTTATAGGCTCAATAATAGAATATTTAATTAGTTTTATAGGTGAAGTTCTATTTCAAGTTAAGTGGTGGGACTATTCAAATAACTTTCTAAATATTAATGGGAGAATTTGTTTAACTTACTCATTGTTTTGGGGAGTTTTAGCTATTTATTTAATGAGAGGAATAAATCCTAAAATAGATAAAAGCATAGATTATTTAAAAAAGAAAATAAACCAAAAATCATTAAGAAGTATTGCATTAGTAATGACAATAGTACTAATAATTGATTGTTTGATTTCGGGTTTTGCGGTTGACAAGTATAAAACTAGAGAAATAGTAGAAAATGATTTAGATGTAAAAAACAAAGAAATAATAATTCAAAAATATGAAAAAACAAATAGAAATGAATTTGAAAGTAAAATAATAAATAAATTTTTTAATAATGAAAAAATGGTAAAAACATATCCAAATTTAACAATAACACTAAAAGATGGAACTGTAAAAAGAATAAGAGAATACTTACCAGAAATAAAGCCATATTATTATAAATTTAAATAATAAAAAAACTAAAATCAAAATATTATCTTATAATATTTTGATTTTTTTATTGCAATATATATATGTTATTGGTAAAATTTAATAAATAATATATTTACGTTTGTTTTATGCTAAATTTAAAACAAAGGAGAAAAGAAAAATGGAAAGATTTAATAGTAAAGGAATTACCCTTGTAGCACTTATTATCACAATTATTGTAATGATAATTTTAGCTGGAGTGGTAATAGGAATAGCAATTGGAAACGATGGAGTAATAGATAAAGCTCAAGAAGCACAAAACACTCAAAACTATGCATCAGCAAAAGAACAAGCGCTAATGCAAATTGAATATCTTGAATCAGGAACAGATGTGGGAAAAGTAAATTTAAATACGACACTTACTAATATTCAAAATTTAGCTTTAACAACTGATGAAATTACCTCAGCAGATTGGACAGATAATTCTAATACCTCAATTACAGTTAAATTTTCAAATGGAAATGAACTAATAATAAAAAATAATGGAAAAACAGAAGAAAAACCTATAGGTGATACAATTGATGTGGATGGATATTATTATGGAACCATTTCACTTAGTTATCCAAATGGATCTGCTGCAATACAGATAGAAAATGGGTATTTAACTGCCTATTACTTAGATACCAACGGAATAGATTATAGATTTATCAAATGGCCATTAATTGAAGAATTGACTGAAGAAGCATATTCTTCAAGTACCACTTTAGAGAATTTACCAAGTGGTATTGAAGAAGGAGACAAAATAATAATGCTTGCATCACAAGGACCTATGAGAGCATATTTAATAAATGGTGTAGACTTATATTGTATGAATGGATCAAATCAAATTGGATACTTAACCAAAACTGAACTAAATAATGAAATATCAGAAATGATGACTGGCGCAGAAGTAGAAGACTAAAAATAATGATAATCATTTATTGATGAATAAATGATAGTTTAGTTTGTAGTACAAAAAAGAAACCTTATAAAAGGTTTCTTTTTTTTTGTTGTTAGCCTTGACAAACATTAGTCCATATATTATAATGTTAGCCGTAGTTAACATTAAAGGAGATTATTATGATATCAAGTTCTTTAGAAGAATATTTAAAATGTATGTATATATTAAACAAACAAAACGGAAATATCAGAGTTACAGACATTGCTGAAAAAATGAATTGTACAAAACCTAGTGTAAATAAAGCAATTAATAATTTGAAGGAAAAAGGTCTTATTAATTATGAATCATATGGGAAAATTGAACTTACTGAAGATGGTGAAAACTTAGCAAAAAAGATACTAGAAAAATATGATATTGTTTATTTATTTTTGAAAGATGTTTTAGAACTAGATGATGAAGAAGCTGAAAAAGAAGCGGATAAAATAAAACTTTCAATAAATGATAATACTATAAATAAGTTAGCTAAGTATGTTCATAAAACATTAGGATTAAATGATTTGAATTGTAATTATGATGTAAATAGAGAAGCATGTAGAAATTGTGCTCGCCGCACAAATATACAATAATTGTAAAATCGTAGGGGTCGGTCTTGACCGACCCCATATAAATAAAGAAAGGAAATAAAAATGAGTAATCTATTAGAAATCAAAGATTTATATGTAAATGCGGAAGACAAAGAAATACTAAAAGGAATTAATTTAAGTATAAAAAAAGGAGAAATCCATGTAATAATGGGACCTAATGGTTCTGGAAAAAGTACAACAGCAAATGCAATATTAAATAATCCAGAATACCAGAAATCAAAAGGAAAAATTCTTTTTGAAAATAAAGATATAACAAATTTAAGTACAGATGAAATAGCAAGAAGAGGAGTGTTTATGTCATTCCAATCTCCAGAAGAAATTCCAGGAGTATCTGTTACAAATTTCTTGAAATATGCAAAAAACAAAGCAACAGGTCAACCAGTAAAAATATTTGCATTTAGAGATGAATTAAAAAAATACATGGAAGAATTAAATATAAATCCAAAATATATGGAAAGAAGTTTAAATGTTGGATTTTCAGGTGGAGAGAAAAAGAAAAATGAAATACTTCAAATGCTTGTATTAAATCCAAAACTCGCAATATTAGATGAAACAGATTCAGGACTAGATGTAGATGCAATTAGAACAGTTTCAAAAGGTAT
>JAEEGL016094402.1_pt1 | contig 13924 bp, 7 predicted proteins | sample 9134231 | NCBI WGS metagenome assembly JAEEGL01 (sample SAMN16246548, study PRJNA631951) | gut metagenome | biome: gut microbiome; feature: rumen; material: fiber-attached | host: Bos | place: Iran: Karaj | collected 2018-10
GGTTTCTTGCAGCGGATGGCAAGTTCCACGTCCTCCGCCATCTGGCCCATATTCAGCTCGACACAGATGAAGTCATGCACCTGATCCGCAGCGTTGAGGAATGCTTTCTTGGGGAACGGCCACAGCGTGATCGGACGGATCATGCCGACCTTGATGCCCTTTTCCCTTGCGGCGACGATCGCGTTTCTGGAAACGCGGGCGGTAATTCCGCAGGAAACGATACAGATCTCCGCGTCCTCCATCATGAAGGACTCCCACATGGTTTCCTCCGCTTCGACCTGTTCGTAGCGTTTGAAACGTTCCAGATTCAGCCTTTCCAGATTGACGGGTGAAAGATCGAGGGAATTGATGATCCTGTGCTCCCTGGCGCATCCGGTACCTGTGACCGCCCAGTCCTTTTCCGGCACGTTCTCGACGGGGTCCGGAAGCACGACCGGTTCCATCATCTGGCCCATCGTGCCGTCCGCCAGCAGCATGGCGGGCATGCGGTATTTCTCCGCCAGTTCGAACGCCTTTCCGGTAAGATCCGCCATTTCCTGCACGCTGGAAGGCGCCAGCACGATAACATGAAAGTCACCGTGTCCGGGTCCTCTTGTCGCCAGAAAATAGTCCGACTGGGAAGGCTGGATGCCGCCGAGCCCGGGACCGCCGCGCTGCACGTTGACGATCAGTGCCGGAAGGTCCGCTCCGGCCAGATAGGAAATGCCCTCGCATTTCAGGGAAATGCCGGGGCTTGAGGACGAAGTCATCGCCCGTTTCCCCGTGGACGCGACGCCGTAGACCATATTAATCGCGGCGATCTCGCTTTCCGCCTGCAGGAAGGTCCCGCCGATCTTCGGCATCTTCTTGGCCATATAGGCGGCGACTTCCGTCTGGGGCGTGATCGGATAACCGAAATAGAACCGGCAGCCCGCCAGAATGGCTGCTTCCGCGATCGCCTCGTTCCCTTTCATCAAAACTTTTTCCTGCATGGTTCCTCCTCCTTCAGCGCTCCACCTTGATCACACAGTCCGGGCACATGATCGCGCAGCTCGCACATCCGATGCACGCGTCGGGATCTGTCAGTTCCACGGGAGCGTGTCCCTTCCCGTTCAGCCGGTTCTTCGCGAGCGCCAAAATGCCTTTCGGACAGGCATTCACGCAAAGACCGCAGCCCTTGCACAGTTCCTCTTTAAATGTCAGTTTTGCCATTACGCACCTCCGCATTGAGCATATAATACAATTTCTGAAGTTCCAGCGGAAACAGATTCTCTATCTTGTCCGAAAGTTCCGGAACGATTTCCCGCATCGCGCAGGTCATCTTCACGGGCAGCCCGGTCATGCCGGACACCCTGTCCGCATACGCAAGGCTTGAAATAACGTCCTCCGCGCGGGTATCGAGCCCGAGATTCGTATTGTTGACGATGCCGGTGAACGGAATCCCTCCCGCATGTTCCATCTCCCGCAAGACTTCCACCGTGTCCTCCGGCGTCCTCGTCAGCGGTCTCGCTCGGTTGATGACCAGAAGCATCTCATAGTTGTTTTCCCGGACGATGTCCGCCGAATAGCGTCCGAGCGCAAGCGCGCCGCGGTCGTCTCCGCCGATATCCAGCACGCCGTAACGCGACGGATCACAGACCAGTCCGTAGATCTCCTTCGGCATCGAGGGCAGATCCACATTGGAATTCGCGTACGGCGAAACGATCAGATCTATCCCGTTTTCAGAAAGCATTTCCTCGCTGTCCTTGGTGCGGTAATACGGATTGACGATATCCAGATCCGCGATCGAAACAGGATAGCCCGCCCGCTTCAGATACAGCGCGTAATTGATCGCGATATTTGTTTTTCCGCTTCCGTAGTGTCCCGCGAAAAGCGTAAGCCTTCTGATTTCCATGCCGTTTTCCGTTACAGCCTGCTCCTTATGATCTTCCCGCTCGTCGTCTTGGGAAGCTCGCTTCTGAACACCACGATCCTCGGATATTTGTACGGCGCCGTATGCGCCTTGACGTAGTTCTGAATCTCCTTCTTCAGCTCTTCCGTGCCTTCCTTTCCGGGAACAAGCACGATGCTCGCCTTGACCACCTGTCCGCGCACCTCATCCGGCGCCGCGGAAACCCCGCACTCCAGAACGTACGGGAGTTCCATGATCACGTTCTCGATCTCGAACGGTCCGATCCGGTATCCGGACGACTTGATCACGTCGTCCGCGCGTCCGACATACCAGAAGAAACCGTCCTCATCCTTCCATGCAAGGTCGCCTGTATGGTAATAGCCGTCCTTCCACGTCGCCGCCGTGACTTCGGGGCTGCCGTAATACTCTCTCGCCAGTCCGCAGGGCAGACCGTTTTTGATATTGATACAGATCTCGCCTGTTTCACCGGTTACCGCTTCCGATCCGTCCGGCGTAATCAGGTGCACGTCGTACAGCGGGACAGGCCGACCCATAGACCCGATCTTGTGCATATCGCCCGCGAGATTGCCGATGATCAGCGTGGACTCGGACTGTCCGAAGCCTTCCATGATCTTCAGACCGGTGGCGTTCTCAAACTGCCGGAACACCTCCGGATTCAGCGCCTCGCCCGCGATGCTCGCGTGGCGGACGGAGCTGAGGTCGAATCTCGAAAGATCCTGTTTGATCATCATCCTGTACATGGTAGGCGGCGCGCAGAAACTCGTGATGCCGAATTCATGGAACAGCGACAGAACTTTTTCCGCGTCAAACCGCTGATAGTCGTAAACGAACACGCCCGCTTCGCATAGCCACTGTCCGTAAAGCTTTCCCCAGAGGGCTTTCGCCCAGCCGGTATCCGACAGTGTCAGATGCAGTCCGTCCGGAACGACACGGTGCCAGTAGCGCGCCGTAATGTAATGTCCGAGCGGATAGCGGTAATCATGCAGACACGCCTTCGGATAGTCGGACGTTCCCGATGTAAAGAACATCAGCATCGGGTCCTTCCCGCAAGGAGCGTCTTCCTTCCGCACGTACCTGCGGCTGAACAGACCGTATTCGCTGTCGAAATCGTGCCATCCGTCCCGCTGCCCGCCGACCAGGATCTTCTTCAGGGTCATGCCCGTCTCCTGCTCGGCCAGTTCCGCCTGGTGTGCGGCGTCCCCGTTTGCCGTGCAGACGATCGCGCTGACGCCCGCCGTGCGGAACCGATAGGAAAAATCATGCTGAAGCAGCTGGTTCGTCGCCGGAATCGCGATCGCGCCGATCTTATTCAGCGCCAGCAGCGAGAACCAGAACTGATAGTGGTGCCCGAGCACGAGCATCACGCGGTCCCCGCGCCTGATCCCGAGCGAAGTAAAATAGTTCGCTGTCTGCGAGGACGCGTCCTTCATGTCCTTGAAGGAGAACGTCCTGCTGGATCCGTTTTCGGAAGCATATACGAGCGCCGTTCTGTCCGGTTTCTCCCTTCCCAGGGCGTCCAGAACATCAAAGGCGAAGTTGAATGAGTTCTCCTCCTTGAAGGAGATGGACGTAACAAGTCCCTTTTCGTTCTCTTCCGTCCGGATGAAACGGTCGGCGATCCGCTCCCCGGGATGATCCGCCGCCGCGGGCTTGATCCCCTCCGCGACCACCATCTCGGGAATCTGCGGAATCTCGTCCTGATGCTTCAGAACGATCGCGTAGAACAGACAGTCGGCGCCGTCCGCCGCGACCATTCCGTGGGGAATCGAACTGTCAAAATAGATGCAGTCGCCCTCGTGAAGGGTCTCCGTATGCTCACCGATCTGGACTTTCAGCGTTCCCTTGATGACAAGGTCGCATTCCTGCCCGTCGTGTGTGGTCAGTTCGATGTCCGAATGGAACGCTCTGTCGGAATACTTGTTCTCGACATACAGCGGATCCGCGATACGGTTCTTGAATCCGGACGCCATATTGTAATAGATCATTTCGTGCGCCTGCTCGATCTTCTGACCGTTTCCGGCGCGCGTCAGCGTGTAGGAGCGGAGTTTCGGGCTGCTCCCCTCGATCAGGTCCGTCACGTCGACGCCGAACGAAAGTGCGCAACGGTAGAGAAACGCGAAGTTCAGATCGCTTCCGCCCTGCTCACAGAGCAGGTACTCCTCTTCCGAAACGCCCGTATTCTGCGCCATCTGTGCGGGAGTGAATCCGGAAATCTCACGAAGTTCGTGGATCCGGCCCGCCATCTCGCGGATCTTGTAATCCAGTCCTGTAATCTGCTGACTCATCTTTTCCTCCGATTCGCAGGGATAAACAAAAAAGCCCGTCCCAAAGTTTGAATTCCTTGAGACGAGCGAACATATCACCCGCGGTACCACTCAAATTGCATGAATCTCACGATCCGTGCCACTCATCGGGTTCACAAAAAACCCTAAGCACTGACGCAGCTGACGCGGGAGAGTTCTACTTGCATAAACGCTTTCTTCTCTCCGGCTCCGGAGCTACAAATCCGTCCCATCCGCATCCGGTTCGCACCGCCCACCGGCTCTCTTTACGCGGACCCCGGGTCAGACCCTCTCCTTCGACGCCTTTAATGAAGGAATCCTATCATGTATAAACCCGAATGTCAAGGAACGATTAAAGCAGATTCCGGATAATCTTGCCGCTGATCGTCTTGGGCAGTTCCTTGCGGAACACGACGATTCTCGGGTATTTGTAGGGTGCCGTATGCGCCTTGACATAATTCTGGATCTCTTTCTTGAGCTCCTCCGTGCCTTCCTTTCCGGGCACAAGCACGATGCTCGCCTTGACCACCTGCCCGCGGACTTCGTCCGGTGCGGCTGATACACCGCACTCGAGCACGTACGGGAGTTCCATGATCGTGTTCTCGATCTCGGACGGTCCGATGCGGTATCCGGAGGATTTGATCAGATCATCCGCGCGCCCGACATACCAGTAGTATCCGTCCTCATCCCGCCAGGCGAGATCCCCGGAGTGATACATGCCGTTGCGCCAAGCCTCGGCCGTTTTCTCCTCGTCGCGGTAGTAGCCGAGGAATACACCGCACCTGTGCTCGTCTCTTCCGCAGCGGATCACGATCTCCCCGGTCACACCGTCTTCGACCGGCTCGCCGTTCCGGTCGACCAGATCGATTCCGTAACCCGGAACCGGTTTGCCCATGGATCCGGGCTTGAGCTTCATTCCTGTGAGATTCGCGATGCCGAGCGTCATCTCGGTCTGGCCGAATCCCTCCGCGACCTGAAGCCCGGTCGCCTTTTCAAACTGATAGAATACTTCCGGATTCAGCGCCTCTCCGGCGGTCGTCGCGTGCCGTATGGAACTCAGATCATATTTCGACAGGTCCTTCTTGATCAGCATTCTGTACATCGTCGGCGGCGCGCAGAAAGTCGTGATGTTGTACCGTTTGAACATCGGCAGGATCTTTTCCGCGTCGAACACGTCGAAGTCGTACACGAACACGGCGCCCTCGCACATCCACTGTCCGTACAGCTTGCCCCACAGCGCCTTGCCCCATCCGGTCTCTGAAATTGTGAAATGCAGCCCTTCCCGTTCGACCCAGTGCCAGTATTTCGCCGTCACAAAATGTCCGAGCGCGTATTTATAACTGTGCGTGGCGATCTTCGGATAGCCTGTCGTTCCGGACGTAAAGAACATCAGCATGGGATCGTCGCCGCAGGGCGAATCCTCCGTACGGCGGTATCTTCTGCTGAACAGGACATATTCCCGGTCGAAGTCATGCCAGCCTTCCCTGCTTCCGCCGACCATGATCTTCATCAGCGCCATGTCCGCCGCTTGTTCGCCGAGTTCAGCCTGATGGGCGGTGTCCCCGTCCGCCGTGCAGATGATGGCGCTCACGCCCGCCGAGGTGAAGCGGTACTCGAAATCGTGCTCCTGAAGCTGGTTCGTCGCGGGAATCGCGATCGCACCGATCTTATGCAGCGCGAGGATCGCGAACCAGAACTGGTAATGTCTTTTCAGCACCAGCATGACCCGGTCACCTTTTTTGATGCCGAGCGAGGTAAAGTAATTCGCTGCCTGGGAGGAAGCGTCCTTGATATCCTTAAAGGTAAACCTTCGTTCCTGCATATCGTTGGATACATGGACCATGGCCAGCTTGTAGGGATCCTTCCTGGCGATCCCGTCCACGATATCAAACGCGAAATTGAAGTTTTCCGCGTTCTTGAAATCGATTCCCTGCAGCCTTCCCGCGGCGTCCTCGTGCGCGTCGATGAACGTTTCGCAGAAGAGCGGCTGCTTCGGCTCGCCGGAAACGGGCTGTACGATCTCGTCGAACTTCTGCTCCTCTTCCGTGCCTGCCATGATCATGGCGAGGAACGTGCAGTCCTTCCCGCCGATGGCGATCATGCCGTGCGGCGTGGAGCTCTTGTAGAAGATCGAATCGCCTTCCTCCAGAACCTCCGTATGCGAGCCGATCTGGACTCTGAGCGTTCCGGACACCACGAGGTCGAATTCCTGACCGCTGTGGGTCACCGTATGGATCGGCTGATGCTGCAGTTCGTCCGAATACTCATAAGTGACCCAGTACGGCGTTGCGAGTTTCTGACGGAACATCGGCGCCATATTCTGGATCATGATCCCGTCCTCGCTAGCCGTCACAAGACCGTTGCCGCGGCGCGTGACCGTATAGTTGGACAGCTTCGCGCTGTGACCTTCGAGAAGATCCGTAATCTCCACGCCGAACGCGAGCGCGCACTTATGCATGAACGTAAACGGAAGATCCTCCATTCCCGCCTCATACGAAATATAAAGCGATTCGGGAATTTCCGTCAGTTCCGCCATTTTCTGGGTGCTGTATCCGAAGATGTCGCGCATCTCGTGAATACGCTGTGCAACCTCGTACAGTTGGCCGCTGGCTGTCTGATCCATCTGTTTTTCCTCCAATAAAAAAGCCTCAGTTAAATACAAACTGAGGCGAGATTGTTTTCCCGTGGTACCACTCAACTTGCGGCAGATCCTCTGCCGCCACTTCGGATTCTATCAAATCCTATCCCTTAACGCGGGCGTACGGGAGGCGCCTACTGATATTGCTGTTCGGACCTCCGGCTCGGAAGTGATGAGTACATGAAGTGCATGCTGCCGGCTCGCACCATCCGCCGGCTCTCTGAAGAACAATTCCTTCCGCTGTCTTCGTCAAAGCCTTTCAAAAATCAATTAAGATGAATGTTAAAACATATCGGACCGATTGTCAATTAAAAAATCATGAACGATCAGATCTCCTCTTTTGATTTCGCCGTATCGATGCCGCCAGCGCCCTCGAGGCCGAGCCTTTTTGCGGCTTCCTCCCGCATCTTGTACTTCAGGATCTTGCCGGCGGCGTTCATCGGGAACGCGTCCGTAAAATCGATGTACTTCGGGACCTTATGCCTTGCGAGCGACGCGCTGATATAGGAAAGCATTTCCTCCTTCGTCACCTGCTGGCCTTTTTTCAGGATGATGCAGGCCATGGCCTCTTCCCCGTACTTGCTGTCCGGAACGCCGATCACCTGCACGTCCTGGACCGCGGGATGCGTATAGATGAACTCCTCGATCTCCTTCGGATAGATGTTTTCACCGCCGCGGATGATCATGTCCTTCAGCCGTCCGGTGATGCGGTAATTGCCGTTCTCATCCCGGCACGCTAGATCGCCCGAATGCAGCCAGCCTTCCGAATCGACCGCCGCAGCCGTGGCGTCCGGCATCTTGTAATATCCCTTCATCGTATTGTATCCGCGCGAACAGAACTCCCCGTTCACGCCGGCGGGGACTTCCTCGCCGGTCTCCGGATCGATCACCTTGCAGGAGACGTGCGGGAACGCGTAGCCGACCGTGTCGCACCGGACATCAATCGGATCGTCCCAGGCGCTCATCGTGCTTCCCGGAGCCGACTCGGTCTGTCCGTATACGCTGACGATTCCGGTCATGTGCATCTCGTCCGGCTGCGCTGCGCGGCGCATCAGTTCCGGCGGACAGCCGCTGCCGGCCATGATGCCCGTCCGCATATGCGAGAAATCCGTCTTGCGGTAGTCAGGGTGGTTAAACATGGCGATGAACATCGTGGGAACGCCGTTGAAGCAGGTAATCCGCTCCTGATTGATGCACGCGAGGGATACCTTCGCGGAAAAATACGGCATCGGGCAGAGCGTCGCGCCGTGCGTCATGCTCGAAGTCATGGAAAGGACCATCCCGAAACAGTGGAACATGGGCACCTGGATCATCATGCGGTCCGCGGTGGAAAGATCCATTCTGTCCCCGATGCATTTTCCGTCGTTCACCACGTTGTAGTGTGTCAGCATGACGCCTTTCGGAAATCCGGTCGTCCCGGAAGTGTACTGCATGTTGCAGACGTCGTCCGGCCTGACCTTCGACGCCATCCGTCCGACTTCCTCCTTCGGAACGAGCGGCGCACGGTCCATCGCTTCCTCGAACGTCAGGCATCCCGGCATCCGGAATCCCACCGTGATCACGTTCCGGAGAAACGGAAGCCTGCGGCTGTGGAGCGGTTCTCCGGGCTTTGTATGCCGCAGTTCGGGGCAGAGTTCCTGAATGATCGCACTGTAATCGGAATCCAGGCAGGAATCGATCATGACAAGCGTGTGCGTATCGGACTGGCGGAGCAGATAATCCGCCTCATGGCGCTTGTATCCCGTATTGACCGTCACGAGTATGGCTCCGATCTTGGTTGCTGCCCAGAACGTGATGAACCATGCCGGAACGTTGGTCGCCCAAATGGCAACCTTGCTCCCGCGGCGTACGCCGAGAGAAATAAGCGCTCGGGCGAATGTGTCTACGTCCTCGCGGAACTCCGCATAGGTCCTCGTATAGTCCAGCGTGGTGTATTTAAAGGCGTACTGATCCGGGAATTCCTCCACCATCCGGTCCAGTACTTCCGGGAACGTCTCCGAAATCAGCGTGTCCTTTTTCCAGACATACTGACCGGTCCCGTCATGATTCTCATACAGGCGTTTCTTCTTCCCGCGGGGATTCTCAAACCTGTGCATGTAATTGACGAAATGCGGGAAAATGACCTCTCTGTCATCCAGTTCCGGCATCCAGGAAGGCTCCCATTCCAGCGAAATGAAACCGTCGTAATCAATGGAGCTCAGCGCGCGCATCATGTCTGCGATCGGCAGCGTACCCTCTCCGATCAGATCAAAGGATCCGTCATCGTCCGAGTCCTGCAGATGCACGTGCTTGACATATCCGCCGAGGTTCCGGATCGTCGTATCCGCGCTTTCGCCGCATGCCCGGTATGGATCATGCATCACCCAGAGCGCGCCGAGCTCGTCGCAGGCGTAATCGTCCATCAGCTTTCTCAGGCGTTCCGTATCCGCAAAGATCCCGGTCGTCCGGATCAGCACGGTCACCTTCAGACTAGCTGCTTCCGGCAGAACAAGATCGAGACACGAGCGGACGCTGGCTTCGGAATCTCCGCACACGCAAACGCCGACGAACGGGATCTGCGCGTCATGCGCCAGTTCCAGCGCAGCACGGATCCTGCCATACGCGTCCCTGTCCGAAAGATCGCAGTCGGTATCGATACAGGGAATGGAGAGTTTCCGCGCGTGAAGGTCGCGGATCGTGGAAGCGACCGCGTATTTATGGAAAGGACCGCTTCTTCCGGTCATCTCCTCGCTGTCCTGGGGATTGTACAGTTCGATTCCGGCAAACTGCATGGTCTCCGCGGCAAGGACGTCCTCCTCCCATGCCGTTCCGTTCCATCCTCTTTTTGAAAAAGACAGATTCATGGATGCTTCCCTCTTCTTCCTCAGTAGGTCCCGCCTTCATAGACGATCTTGTTCAGCGCGTTGATATACGCGCGGATGCTGGCGCCGATGATATCCGTGGAAATGCCCCTGCCCGAGAACAGCTTCCCTGCGCTCCGGAGTTTCACGACGGATTCGCCCATGGCTTCATGACCCTCCGTAACAGCCTGGATCTGGAAATCGTCCAGTTCATAATGATGCCCGACGATCTGCTCGATCGCAAGGAAGGACGCGTCGATCGGTCCGTCTCCGAGCCCGATTCCCTCCAGGATCCTTCCGTCCTTTTCAAGCTGCAGGTGCGCGGTCGCGCTTATGATGTTTCCGTTATTGATCACATAGCTTTTGATCTTATAGGTAGCCGGAACCTGCATGGCCGCGGATGCGACGATCGCATCCAGCTCCTTCGCCCCGACTTTTTCTTTCTTTGCGGCGATCCTGGAAAACGCCTCGAACACGCGGACGCTGTCCTCTTCCGACAGATCATATCCCAGTCCGCCGACCGCCTTCATGACCGCGGCCAAATCGTCGTGCGCTGTCAGATACATGCCGCTGTCTTCCTGCACGCCGGTATCGAAGGGGGAGTTCTTGCTCCGACCAGTACTGCACATCCACGCGATCTGCTCCAGGAGGCGTCGTTTCTGCGTCATCCGGATCCCCGTATCCACGCCAAGCTGTTCGCCGCGCGCGAAAATGATATCCGCCGTATGTTCAAGACTGATCCCCGTGAAATTATAGGCAGCGGTTTTCAGTTCTCTTGCGCCGGCCTGGACCGCCGCAATCGCGCATGCGTCTGACAGTGCGTAATCGCTGCTGCAGGAAACGCCGAGGCGGACGTCCTTCAGTTCTTCCACTGCGCCGTAAAGCCCGTTCAGGAAGGTTTTCATCTCGTCCGGCAGCATAGTCCCCGCAGAGTCGCAGACCGTAATCACGTTCGCCCCGGCGGACACGGCGGTCCGGATTGCTTTCTGGACAAACGCGGGTTCCGCGCGCGTCGCGTCGCCGGCTATGAATTCAACATCAGGGCAGAGCGACCTGCAGGCACGGACCTGGCTGTCGATCGCAGCAAGCAGAGCGTCCGGCTTTCTTCCCGCAATGTATTCCATCTGCACGGCGCTGACGGGAGCGTCGACCTGCAGTCTGGGATGCTTTGCCTCGCCAAGCGCTTTCCATGCGATTTCCGGAAGGGCGGGGTCGATTCCGACCGGTACGGCGACCGTGCTCTCACGGACGGCGGACCCGATCGATTTGATCAGCAGGCTGTCGATCCTGGGATTTGTTATTGGCGTCAGTTCAATAACGGATACCCCCAGGCGATCCAACAGCTTCGCCAACTCGATCTTCTCACGGAAGCTCAGAGCAAATTCCACGCCTCTGCGGCTCTGTTTCATCGTCATATCTGCTATCGATACACGGTCCATCCTCTCGTTCCTCCTCGAACTGAATAAAAAATCCCTGAAGCCATTATGGCCTCAGGGACGAATCTCTTCGCGGTACCACCCTGCTTATCCGGATAAGCGGATCTCTCAAATCGGGACTCCAGCAAGCCCCTAGGCCGTTAACGCTGCCATGCGGTTCCCGTTACTGTCGGAATGAATTCACGGGAACGGCTCCGGAATGAGACTGCTTCACACCTTCGGTACCGGCTCGCAGCGGCCGCCGGCTCTCTGAAACCTGTCGGATCGGAAGCATAGTTCCTTCATCGCTTTTCAAAAAAAAGATTGAAAAAATAGTACCACATCTTTTTTCCCTCAGTCAAGTGGTTTTCCCATACATGCACGGCTACCGGACCTGCTCTTCCCGTTTCAGAAAAAGGCCCCGGCGATCAGACGCCGGAGCCTTACGTATAAACCGTTTTTGAATCTCAGAGAATGCTGAAAGAAGCGATCAGACCGGCAAACACGATGGAAACCATGCTGACGAGTTTGATCAGGATATTGATGGACGGACCCGCCGTATCCTTGAATGGGTCGCCGATCGTATCGCCTACAACGGCAGCTTTATGATTGTCGCTTCCTTTGCCGTGAAAATGACCTGACTCAATATATTTCTTGGCGTTGTCCCAGGCGCCGCCCGAGTTCGCCATGAAGATCGCCATAATGAATCCGGATACCGTGCATCCGCAGAGCATGCCGATCACGCCCGTTCCGCCGAGAACCAGCCCCGTTACGAGCGGTGCGATAATCGCGACGAGTGCGGGCATGACCATCTCGTGAAGGGAAGACTTGGAACAGAGATCCACGCATCTTGCATAATCGGGCTCAGCTTTGCCTTCCAGAATTCCCTTGATCTCCCTGAACTGACGGCGGACCTCGATAACCACGCTCTGCGCAGCTCTTGAAACGGCGCCCATCGTCAGCGCGGAGAACAGGAACGGCAGACACGCTCCGATAAACAGGCCGACCAGGATCTTCGGATCGAGAAGATCCAGTCTGAGGTCCGTCGCGCCCGGCATATTCGTCAGAAGTTTCGCCTTGAAGTTTGCAATCAACGCGAGTGCCGTCATGCCGGCGGAACCGATTGCAAAGCCCTTTCCGGTCGCCGCGGTTGTATTGCCGAGCGAATCCAGCGCATCCGTGCGGTTGCGGACTTCAGGATCAAGACCCGCCATCTCGGCGATGCCGCCGGCGTTATCCGCAACGGGTCCGTACGCGTCTGTCGCCAGCGTAATGCCGAGCGTGGAAAGCATGCCTACAGCGGCAAGGGAAATGCCGTACAGTCCGAGATCCGCTTTCGGAACATTCACAGGACAGAGGCCGGAGCAGAAGTAGGCGATCAGGATCGCAGCTCCGACGATGATAATCGGATAGATTGTAGACATCATGCCGGTTCCAAGACCGCTGATGATCAGCGTTGCCGTGCCGGTCTCGGAAGACTCCGCGATCTTCTGCGTCGGCTTGTATGTGTCTGAAGTAAAGTACTCGGTACAGATGCCGATCAGAACGCCTGCCGCAAGACCGGCGAGAATCGCGAGGTACAGCCCGTAATACTGGATCCCGAACAGCCACACGACCAGTCCGAAAGAGACAACCGCGGTCAGAATCGCCGACAGGTTCGTCCCGCGGCGAAGCGCAGCCAGAAGATTTTTCTGGCTTGCGCCCTCTTCCGTGCGGACAAAGAACGTGCCCACGACGGAGAACAGAACGCCGACAGAAGCCATCAGTAGCGGGAGCGCGACAGCCTGGAAGCTGAACTGCGTCGCGCCGAACGCAATAACGCCGAGCGCGCAGGTGCTGACGATAGATCCGACATAGCTCTCATACAGGTCCGCGCCCATGCCCGCAACATCTCCAACGTTGTCGCCGACGTTGTCCGCGATCGTAGCCGGGTTCCGGGGATCATCCTCCGGAATGCCTTTTTCGACCTTGCCTACCAGATCGGCCCCTACATCAGCCGCCTTGGTAAAGATGCCGCCGCCGACACGCGCGAACAGCGCCATGGAGGAAGCGCCCATTCCGAACGTGACCATCGCAGCGGTAATATTGGAAAGACTTTCATGAAAAACCAGATCCAGAAGAGCGTACCAGATGGAAGTATCCAGAAGCCCGAGACCAACGACCGTGAATCCCATGACGGATCCCGCTGAGAAAGCGATCCTGAGACCGCCGTTCAGACTCTTCTGCGCGGCGCACGCTGTACGGTCGTTTGCCTGCGTCGCGATCGTCATTCCGATGTACCCTGAAAGGCCTGAAAAGAAGCCGCCGGTCAGGAAAGCAAACGGGACATACCAGGTCAATTTGCCAAGCGCAGCCATAACGCAAACGATTACGAACATGGCCGCAAAAAAAATGGCGACAGTACGATACTGACGTTTCAGGAACGCCTTTGCACCGGTACGGATCGCTCTGGACAGCTGTTTCATCCTGTCGTTGCCTTCATCCGAGCGCAGAACGATTCTGGCCTGGCAGTAGGCAAAGACCAATGCAGCTATAGAGGCGATCATGCTGATCCAGTACAAATGGGTCAACAGATACTCTAGCATTTCGGTTCTCTCCTTGAAAAATAAGATTGCAGAAAGAAACTCTGCTTTGATAGACATGAATTATAACACGCAAATCTGAAAAAGGAATACCTTTTTTAAAAATTTTTATTGCTTTTTTTCTGATTGATCCGAATTCTGCGTATCTCCGATTCACACATCGTCAAAACCGTTACAAAAATGCAAATTTTTGGGAGAGTCTCCGTTCATCAATTGACCCTTTTTTCCTCCCGATGTTACGATGTTTTCTGGAAAAATAGTCCGATCGCCTTCTGA
>JAEEGL011333222.1_pt1 | contig 13923 bp, 11 predicted proteins | sample 9134231 | NCBI WGS metagenome assembly JAEEGL01 (sample SAMN16246548, study PRJNA631951) | gut metagenome | biome: gut microbiome; feature: rumen; material: fiber-attached | host: Bos | place: Iran: Karaj | collected 2018-10
GGCTTGGTAGTGGTTTCTGCGTCTTTTACCATATCATTCTATTGTGGGAATTATTTCTTTGATGAGTTCGGCGGCCTCGTCGTACATAAAGTCGGATATATGCGCCGCTGCCTCTTTTAACATCTCTTTCTGTCTGATCCTGAACGGATAACCCATAAGTTTTCCGGCAAGTTCTGCAGACAGGTCATCATCAAAATCATCCAAAGCTTCCAAAAGTTCATCAGCGATCGCGCGTGCTTCATCCGCCGTTATCTCACCGCTTACTTTAACGGGTTCCATGTCACCTATGGGGCGGATCGTATCGATCACCTGAGCGTACATTTCCAGCGCAGGAGCCGTCTTCTCATTCATGAACGCGGTATCAAAGTTACGCGATGCCGTCTCAAGCTCCTCAAATGCTTCAGCGAGTTTCTTTGCACCGATCATCTTCGCGTTGCTCTTTAAGGAATGAACCCTGATACAGTATCCTTCGGTATCCTGAGTCTCAAGCATCTCCTTTACCATGTCCCTGTTGGTCTCATATCCTTTATAAAAACGTTGAAGAGCAGCGATATATTTTTCCTCTCCTCCGGTATAACCTATACCGTCAGATGCCGATATTCCTTTTTCATCAAGCCATCCGAGATCCATCTGCGCTCCTTTCATTCATCATCCGAGTACGTCTATTATCTTCGCCACCAGATCCGATTTTTTGGACGGTTTGAGCACATACCCCTGGGGCTTGAGCTCCACGATCAGTTTGATGACCGCGTCCTTATCTGACATTCCGGTCAAAAAGACAACAGGGATATCCTCGTATTCGGGATACTCCCTGAGCATCTTAAGTACCTCAGGGCCATCCATTTCAGGCATCAGATAGTCAAGAAGTATCAGGTCGACTTTGTATTTGGCCAAAACCTTCAGGATGTTCTTACCGCCGTTTATGACCGTAACCTCATAAAATTCCTTAAGATGATCCTTGATCATCATGAGCTGTTCGGGATCATCATCGACTACCAGGATGTGCTTTCTTTTGAATTCTTTGGGTTCATGTTCGTTAACATACTCTATCAATGAAAGATTGCTTTCACGCTCTTCGCGTTCTTTTTCTATCTCGTCAAGTTTCTTATAGAGCGCGAGCAGCGATACGGGACGGGACAGAAAGAACATCCTGTCAAGCGAAGTGTTTGCCATGAAGCATTTTCTGTCTTCTTCGCTCGCGACAACTATAAGGTCCATGGCTCCGAGCCGCACGCTTTCTTTAAGTACATCAAAAACTTTGACCGAGTCGGAATTCTCATCGCCCGAGCATATGATTATCACGTCCGGAAGCTCACTTAAGGACACCTCTAAAAGAGTGCTCTTGGAAGCAGCGCATTTGATCAGCGTATAATTTCTGTCCGAATCCAGATGCTCGCATATGTCAGAAGCTATTCTTCTGTTTTTGCCTGTGACCATTATCTTCATGATTACGTCTCCGATACTCCTTTTAATTCTACCGACTTCAACTCATCAAGCTCTTTGTTTATCTCTTTTAACTGAGCTTTGCATGACAGATAGTTAGATATCCAGATAATAATGTATACGGCTGTCATCATGACGAACATCGTGAGTATCTCCGCGATATCCGTAATGCGAAACCACCTCATCAAAAAGGCCATGATATAGAATCCGACCATTACTGTAAGATAATGCAGACTCGTACATTTGACGATGCTCCATTCCTCAATGCTGTATACAACCGATCCGCCCAGACCGATCACACCGTATATGCCGGACACAATTGCCTGAATGGTAAACGCAAGCAACGGATTTCCCACGGCTTCAATAAGCTCTTTGGAGCAAAGATACAGATTACCGTCCGCGTATGTGAGAGTCGCGGAAAATGCCGTTATCATGACACCGACAATAACTCCGAGGCCAAATCCTATTGAAGAACGAATTATTAATCTGTGTGAAAATTTCATACTGTTCACCTGCCAATCTGAATTAAGACTTAAGTATCTCTTTGATGGACTTGACGCAACTCCTGGATGCCCAGGACTTGGTTCCGTTCTCAAATTCGACGCCTATCGTACCTGCGATATTGATATCAAAACGCTTAACCTTATATATGTTTATGATCTCCGACTGGGATATCCTGATGAACCTGGTCGGATTGAGATCTTCTTCAAGGGCCGCAAGCTTTTTTCTGACCGCGTAAGTCCCGTCGTCAGTCTGAATGAGTATCTTTCTGTTCTCTATGTAAGCTCTGACGATATCCCTTTGTGAGATGAATTCGAGTCCGTCATCTCCCACTGCGGCTATACGGGGATAATCATTCTCCGTAACATTCTCGATCGCATAGATGATATTCTCGACCTGCCTGTTTTTTTCTTTGGTCAGGATCTTAACTTTCGGGTCTACGCATTCTTCATCTATGACCACTTCGATGTCAACCATATTGTTCATCTTCAGATTCTCCGATCTTATGATTTTGGGACACAATATATCTGCAATATTATAACCAAAAACGGAATGCGCAAGAATGGATATGCGTATTCCGTCATTATTGATGTCTATTCGGTAAAAGAGGATCTGCTATCTGATATCAGGCAGTCCGAAATATCTCTTGGCATTGTAATAGGATATGCCTGTAACGATCCTCTTAAGCGCTTCTTCGTCATCCGGATATTCACCGTTTTCTACCCATCCGCCTATCAGCTCGCACATGATGCGCCTGAAGTAATCATGCCTTGCGTAGGACAAAAACGATCTTGAATCCGTGAGCATTCCGATGAAGTTTCCGAGCAGTCCCAGAGAAGCAAGAGACTTCATCTGCTCTTCCATTCCGGTCTTCGCATCATTAAACCACCAGGCGGGACCGTGCTGTATCTTGCCCGGAACCTCAGCCGACTGGAAGCACCCGATCAGGGTCCCTATCCGGGCATTGTCCGTCGGATCCAGGGAAAAGATAATGGTCTTGGGGAGTTCATCCGTACTGTCAAGTTCTGAGAGAAGCGCAGCCAGATTTACGTTGCAGGAATTCCCTGTCATCATATCGTAACCGGTATCGGGGCCCAGCATATCAAACATCTTCGCATTCATGTTTCGAACTACGGAATAGTGCAGTTCCATGGCTATTCCGTGTTTGTGGTATGCCCTTCCGAGCGCAAGAAGAAGCGCCGTCTGATAACCCTCTGCTTCCTTACTGCTTACGGGTTCTCCTTTCATGGCCTTTTTAAATGCAAGATCACACTCTTCCATCGGAAGCTTTCTGAACGGTATGTATTCAAGTCCGTGGTCAGAAGCAACACAGCCGAGAGATGCAAAATACTCAACTCTCTTTATCAGCGCATCGATTACATCCGAAACATTTTTAAGCTCATCCCTGTTAACCGAATGCGCAAGCTTCTTTATATACTCTGCAAATCCGGAATTGGATATATTAAGCGCTTTATCAGGTCTGAATGACGGTCTGACCAGAAAGTCCACGCTCTTATCCCGCGCGATCTTATCATGCCATTCCAACGTGTCTGTGGGATCATCCGTGGTGCCTATATATTCCACATTGCTCTGTCTGATAAGTCCCCTGACGGATAGGCCGGGATCGTTTTTTAACCTGTCGTTGCATTTCATCCATACCGACTCGTAATTGGATGAGCTGAGAGGTTCGTCTATACCGAAATACTTCTTAAGCTCCAGATGGCACCAGTGATACATCGGATTGCCTACAGCCATCATCAGTGTATCCGCAAAGGCTTTAAACCTGCCGAGTTCATCGCCTCTGCCCGTAACCAGTTCTTCCGGTATTCCGTTCGATCTCATGAGGCGCCATTTATAATGATCGCCTGCGCAGGTCCCGTCCGGATTCCTGCCGCCGAACCATACTTCACCCAGCTCTTCAAACCTCCTGTCCTCATAGATCTCCCGGGGTGACAGGTGGCAGTGATAATCGATTATGGGAAGTGACTCGGCATAGTCATGGAACAGATGCCTGGCCGTACCGGTACTCAATATAAAATCATCATCATTAAACTTTTTTATCATCTCTGTACTCTTCCTGACGCATCTCCGCCGGCCAGTTTCTTAACCTCTTCAACGCTTACACGGTTAAAGTCGCCCTCTATCGAATGTTTGAGCGCCGAAGCCGCAACCGCAAACTCTATCGCATCCTGCGTATTATAAGCCTGTATGAGTGAATAGATGAGTCCTGCGCCGAAGCTGTCGCCTCCGCCAACCCTGTCCACTATATGCAGATGATACTGTTTTGAGAAGCAATAATCTGTTCCGTCAAAGAGCATACCCTGCCAGTCATTGTCATTAGCCGATATCGATGTACGCAAAGTGATCGCAACTGTTTCAAATCCGAACTTATCGGCCAGCTGTTTGGCAACAGACTTATATCCCTCAGTATTTAACTTTCCGCCTGTGATATCCGTGCCTTCCGCTTCAATGCCGAACACATCCTTGGCATCCTCTTCGTTTGATATGCATACGTCCACGTACTCACACAGCTTCGTCATGGCTTCGCGTGCTTCTTCTCTCGTCCAGAGCTTGCCTCTGTAGTTTAAGTCGCAGCTTATCTTAATTCCTCTGTCCTTGGCCGCTTTACATGCATCCAGACAGATCTCAACGAGGTTTGACCCGAGAGCAGGGGTTATTCCCGTAAAATGGAACCACTCTGCGCCGTCAAAGATCCTGTCCCAGTCAAAATCAGATTTATCGGCTTCACTGATCGATGAATGCGCACGGTCATAGATGCATACGCTGCCTCTCTGGGATGCGCCCTTTTCAAGGAAATATATTCCGATGCGATCGCCGCCCCTTGCTATAAACTGAGTATCAACACCGAATTTCCTGAGTTCATTTACGGCAGCCTGTCCTATCGCATGCGCGGGAAGTTTGGTTACATATGCACTGTCCAATCCGAAATTGGCAAGCGATACTGACACATTGGCTTCACCGCCTCCGAACGTTGCCTGAAGCTGATCATCCTGAAAAAATCTGTAGTAGCCGTTAGGCGCAAGCCTGAGCATTATCTCTCCGAAAGTGACTACTCTTCCCATAAGTTCCTCCTGATATCCCTATTCTTATTTTCTGCTCAAATGCAGCGCAAAGCCGCCGAACTCACCATCGATATAGATGAAGTTCGTTCCCCTGTCATCCCTGATGCGTGTACTCTCGTCGAATGTGATGCCTTTTCTTGAGAGGTGATAAACGGCTCTGTCCACATCATTGGTCGTTATACCGATATGTCCGTTGGTTCCGCGTCCCATGAAGTTCATGACCTCTGCGAAACCTTTTCCGACAAAGAATGCTTTATCTGTTGCGCTCATCTCAAAATCAAAAAGCGCGCACAGTTTATCCGCGGTCTTTTTTGATTCTTCCTTGTCGGGACAGTTGATACCTATATGACGGAGAGTAAATCCCATCATGTTCTTCACTGCCGCCTTGCAGATAGCAGTTATCTCATCCCATCTCTCACCTTCGATCAAATCCTTTTTGACCATCCATGTACCGCCTACCGCAAGTATCTGGGGGAAGCTCAAATAATCTGCAAGGTTGCCCGTGTTGATCCCGCCCGTAGGCATCCAGCGGAGAGTCTTATAAGGACCTGCCAATGCTTTGAGCTTGTCAAGGCCGCCGTTTTGTTCTGCGGGGAAGAATTTGACCGCATCAAGTCCGAGCGCCATAGCCTGCTCCATCTCTCCGGCCGTAGCGGTTCCGGGCAGCATGCATACACCTTTATCAAGCACATACTTTACGATGTCGGGATTAAAGCCGGGACTTACTATAAAAGACACTCCTGCATCTATCGCCCTGTCAGCCTGCTCTTTGGTCAGTACGGTTCCCGCGCCCAGAAGCATCTCGGGAACTTCTGCCTTGATCGCCCGTATCGCATCCTCTGCGGCTTCGGTCCTGAATGTAACTTCAGCTGCAGCAAGTCCGCCCGCAGTAAGCGCTTTGGCAAGCGGTACGGCTTTTGACGCATCTTCGATCGCTATTACGGGAACGATCCCTATGTCATGTATCTTTGATAATATCTCTTTCATCTTATTTCCTCCGTCTGCCTGCTTACGGAAGGGAGCTGCTTCCAAGCAGGTCTTCATATGATACGGACACTTCTATATATCCTGCGGCATATGAACCCATCTCATAAGGGGGATAAACAATTACCGCACCGTCTTCGAAAAACTCTATCCTTGTGGTCACAAGCGACGCACCTTCGTATGCCTCATTGTAAGCCTCTTCACTTGTCTCTGCCATATAAGGTGAAATATCATAGGTGTATTTTAAGTAATCCTCTTTGGTCTTCTCTGCAATCAGCTTCTTAAATTCCTCCTCAGACTTCGGGTACAGATCACTGATCGTTATCTCTTCACCCGTATTTAAGTCAAAGAGGAACTGATTTCTGTTCGGATATCCGTGGGCGCCTCCGCCATACCAGTATCCGCTCATATCAACAGTCATATAATGGCCGCAGATCATATGTACGCCTGACACTTTAAAATCATCCGTCGTACAGCTCATTACCGGATTCTCAAGATGCCATTCGCAGTCAGAATCGTCCGCAGGCCCGTCGTCTTCGTCTGAACCTATGAAGAACTCCTGCGCTTCTTTAAGCCTTGCATTGATCTTGTCAGCGTGAGCGGAATACCTGCTGTCGAGCACAAATCTTTCCGCATAGCCGTCAAACAGTTTGGTACCGCAGAACGGGCACTCATCAGAGTCCGATATCGCTTCCACGGTTCCGTATTTAAATGTACTTATCTCCTCAACCACAGGTCCTTCTTCAAGTTTCTGTCCTTTGACTGCATCAACACTTATCCACTTAATCTTGTCTTTGCCGTCGTATCTCACATACCACAGCCTGTCGCCGGCCATCGTGAATGAATCGGTTCCCGGATCGACCCATACTCCGGGCACGGCAGCTTCATCATAAATGAGAGTCGAGCTGTCGGTATCCGCATCATACGCATAGATATAATTGTGCGTAAATCCGTACTCTTCGTTCTTCATGATATAGTAATAAACTTTCCCGTTATAAAAGCCCAGATAATAGGCCTGCTCGACACCGTCGGTTATCGCCTTGGTCTTTTCCGTTTCGATATCATAACGCATCAGGGTATTTAAATTGGTGTCGTAATCGGTATCGGAATAGTACAGATGCTCCTTATCATAAGCGGGGATATACATGTACGCATCATGCATTCCGTAAAGCGGGGTGACCTCCCCTTCACCGGTTATCATTGCGTAATCGCTTGCACTTGTCGCAAGCACCCACCCCATCTCATCTATCGCATGCTCATAGCAGACCCTGTCTGTTCCGTCTGTTCCGGTAAAGGTAAGCACATTGTATTCCCTGACTTTGGCCGCCCCGAACATTTTGTCAAGTTTGGCCATAGTCTCTTCAAAGCTGCCTGTGGCCTCATTGAATTTATATATGTGTTCTTCCTTGCCGCGAAGCTTACCGTCCTCATCATTGCCAAGGTTTACGGCAACATGAAACGCTCCTTTGTAGTATTCACATGTGTCAAGGAATTCCTCACCGGAGTTTTTCCAGAGAAGATATGGCGTATTATCGTTACGGTCTATCGCATAGACCACATATTTAAAATCGCCGTTGATCTTTAAATAATCATCGTAATATAAGAACCTGTCATCCGCTCCCGAAAGATTACCGAGCGAATACGGATCCTCTTCGGAATAATATCTAATAAAGTCATATCCGCGCTGCATCCGCTTTTCTATATCGGTATTTGCATCGGTACAAACGATCTCTCCGGCTTCACTCACAAGCGCAAACCGGCGCTCATCATTATATCTGTAGAGAGTATAGTATCCGTTATCTGCTGATTCAGACTCCGGCACTTCTTCAACATCGCCTGAAGATCCGTGACGTCTGAGCATATCAAGCACGGCTTCGCTGTCCGGAGCATCGGATGCGCTCTCATCGGGCTTTTGTTCGCTTGTTACGGTCTCCGGCTCACTTTCAGGTTCTTCAACAGGCTCAGGGGTTTTTCCCAGACAGCCGGTAAGCGATATGGCCATTGCCGCAGCCGTGATCCAAATAAGTATCCTCTTTTTCATTCAGGTATCTGCTCTCCCTTCTGATTTACAAGCCTCTCATATTCAGCTTCGTCTATATGGTATTTCTTTCTGATGATCGTATACGATATGATCAGCGCGATCACAGGGATCATGACCATGCCCATCCTGAATACCAGCCCCTGAGTCTTCGTTACTCCGAGCAGGTATTCATTGGCCGAAGCAAGCGCTGCATCTTTGGTCATCCCGCCTCTGTTGATGTCTATCTCAAGCCGGCTGATGTTCCGGCTTATCGCATATATCCCGCTCATGATGAGCACGAGCGCGGACAGTCCCTGATTGATACCTCCCGCAAGCTTCACGCTGAACGACCTGACTGCCGAGATGACGGAATCATGTCTTTCATGGAACCTTGATTCATCATATTCGATCGTATTGTTTATCATAACTATGATCGCGAGATTCATTAATCCCTGGAAAAAGAAAATAAGGAATCCGATCACATTAAGAAGTATAACATTTTTCGGAAGGATATAGCCGAACGACATAAAGCATCCGTATCCTATGAGCAGGCCGATGAAGCATATCTTCATGATCCTGGCCCTGGTCAGGCGGGATGCGATCGAAGCGTAACTTGCCTGTGATATAAGCATGCCCAGTCCGTACATCACGGTAAAGTAAAACACCAGATCACCGCTTTCGGAATATCCGAATTCTATGTAGAAAAAGTTCACTCCGAACATGATCAGGAGATTGCATGCTATGTTAAAGAAAACGGATGCGATCCCCGCATAGACCAGCTGATCGTTACGCGCAAAGATACGGTACATGTCTTTGAGTGAAAGATTTTCTTCGCGAGCAGTCCTCGGTCTTTCTTTGATCCCAAATGCCGTGAGCATCTGAAACGCTATGAGCGCGGCGGCCACGCACAGGGCTATGATGCGGTATGCTGCTACGGCGTTGCCTGCTATCACCACGGGCACGACTCCCGCTACAGAGAACTGTCCGATGCATATGAATATACTCATGACGGTGACAAGCGAATCGCGGACGGAAGGGTCTGAGCTGAGTGACGGAAGAACGCCCCAGTATGCGATATCGTTCATCGTATACGTCATGCCCCATAGCAGATAGAACAGGCTGTAAAAAGCAACAAAGCCCCATCCTGTCGGTCTGATGGTAAACAGGCATACGATGATGACCGCATTGCTAATCGAACCTATCAGTATCCATGGCTTAAACTTGCCCATCTTAAAGTTCGTGTTTTCTATAATGATACCCATCAAAAGATCATTGACGGCATCCCATACCATGCACACGATCATCGCAGCGCTGATCACTGCAAACTGCGCGCCGCTCAAATTCATCGTATACTGCACATACAGGATCAGATACATGCTGACAAGCGCATACGCGGCATCGCGGCCTGTTGCGCCTATGCAGTAACTCCATTTGGTTTTCGCATCGGGTCTGTCATTCATGGTCACACCTCTATGGTTTTTTTGTTTTTGACGAGTTTGCCGAATCAACTATCTTCGCTATCGTCTTGGGGGATATGAGCCCGCGGCTCTGATTACAGATCGTATCAAGGTTACCCTCAAGGATCCCGCCCAGAGTCATCCTGACTTCGGGATCGGACGCTGATCTGCCGGGATACATGAATCTCGCGATCAGACTGCCGATAAACGCCCATCTCCTTGCAAGTGCGGAATACGGAGCTAACTGGGCGAGTGAATTCCCGGTCGAAAATCCTCCCGGCTTTGTATCGGAAAAAGACGTCCTCTCATGCTCGTAGAGTATACCGAAATCCTCATCCGAAAGAGGGATCTGCCTGTGGATGTCCAAAGGGCTGTTCATTGAAACTCCTTCTATGTCGGTCTCACATTCAAGTCTTATATCATTAAGCGAAGCTCCGACCTGTATCCCGTACCTGCCTGCGATCGTCTGGAATTCATGGCCGGTATAGGCTGAGAACGCTCTGTCGGATAACGGGATCACCACTTCTTTTTTCTCTCCGGATTTAAGATAAGTCTTGGCAAATCCGCGCAGTTCACGTTTAGGCCTGAATGCATCGGGATCTGTACTGCGCACATAGACCTGCGATACCTCACTGCCGTCCTTATCACCAATATTTTCCAGTGAAAAAACGATGCTTGAATGTCCGTCCGGATCACGTTCAAATCTGATATCCGAATATTTAAATTCCGTGTAGCTTAACCCGTGTCCGAAACAGTATCTGACGGGCACATCGAAAGTATCGTAATATCTGTATCCGACAAATATACTCTCTCTGTATTCGACATCATCAAGATGAGAGCTCTGTTCACCCTGATCTGCAAAAAATCCGTAGCTCGGAACGTCTTTTTCACTAAGCGGAATTGTTTCCGCAAGTTTCCCCGAGGGATTTATCCTGCCTGTCAGGATGTCAACGCAGGCGGATGCCGCAGCTTCCCCGCCCAGATATAACTGGAGAAGCGCCCTGCATTCTGAAGGCAGCTCCATATCGTAAGGCGACCCGCCAAAGGAAACAAAACCGATATCCCCGGTCACCGCAAATATCTGCTCAAGCAAAGCCTTTTGGTTAGACGGCAGGTCAAAGCTTTCCCTGTCATAGCCCTCACCCTCCGCCATATCGGTCAGGCCGCCGAAAAAGAGGATCGGAACTGCATCTGCCACTGCCTGCTTTACCGCCGCCAGGGCTTCTTTTTCAAGCTTGGCGCTTCGATTAAAAGTATTACTCTTATAGCCGCGGACAAAACGTGCGCTGATTCCGCACTTATCAAAACTTTCGGTAAATCCGTCAATGTGCCCGGTATGTATATGGCTGCTTCCGCCGCCCTGAATCCTCGGATGATCCGCAAGATCGCCGATCAGGAGCACTTCTTTACAGTCGTCCGCAAGCGGCAGAAAAGAATCATTCTTAAGTAAGACTGCGCTCTCTGCTTCCACGCGTTTTGCAAGTTCATGATCTTTTGTACGTGTTTCACGGGATATTGCTTTTGCTTTGTTTTTTGTATCTGATCCCGGTCCGCCGGGTGCGGGATAGTCTGAGCAGAGTCTGTCGATCCTCGATACCGCTTCATCGAGTTTGTCCTGCGTAAGGCTGCCCGAATCAAGCGCTGCCATGATCTGAGCAAAATGATTACCGCTGCTGTCGGGCATCTCGACATCCATCCCCGCTTTTATACATTCCGGAAGATTGACACATGCGCCCCAGTCACTCATAACGAGGCCTTCATATCCCCATCTTTTTCTCAGGATGTCTGTCAGAAGATATTTGTTTTCGCATGCAGGCATTCCGTTTAGATAGTTGTACGATGCCATCACGGTTGCGGGACGCGCTTTTTTGACTGCAGCTTCAAATGCGGCAAGATAGATCTCGTGGAGCGCACGCTCATCTATCATGGAATTGGATGTCATGCGGTGGGTTTCCTGGCTGTTGCCCGCAAAGTGCTTAAGTGAAGTCCCGATGCCTTTGGCCTGCATTGAGCTGATATATGCTGCGGCAAGCTCACCTGCCAGATACGGGTCCTCCGAATAATACTCAAAGTTCCGTCCGCACAGAGGAGAGCGCTTGATATTGACACCGGGGCCCAGTATCACAGAAACACCGAGTTCACGCGCCTCCGCAGCAATCCCTTCTGCCATGGCCGCGATAAGCTCGGGATCCCATGAACATGCCGCACCGCTCGCCGTGGGAAAGCAGGCTGCTTCATAACTGTCATTGTTTTTTGCGCCGTCTTCCTGCGCACGGACTCCGTGAGGCCCGTCCGAAACGTGGATATCACCTATATGCCATGCGCCGAAACCAGTAACCAGACGGCACTTCTCTTCTTTGGTCCTTCCCATGTTCTCTCTGTTCTATTTTATTTTGAGGGATTTTAAATATTCTTTTTGCGAGGGTGTGATTCGGTTACTCTCAACAGCCTTTTGAATAGCTTTGTTGTGCGTCCACGTGTCAAGAGTATGGTTTTCGATGAACGGAACAACCGCGTCATACTGCTTGGCAAGAGCCGTTGCAAAATACCATGCCGTCATCATATTGATGTAATACTCTTCCGACCTGATCTGCGATACGGTCTCGGGATAGCGGATGTCAAAATCCTCGTCCAGATAATGCGACATCAGCATTTTGACAGCAAATCTGACCGTATAGGTCTTGTCATCATGAATCCACTTTTCGATCAGATCAAGGAGCTTTGCACGGTTCTTTTTGTTCTTATAAGCCTTTGGGGACATCTGATCGCAGGTTGCCCAATTGTCCACAAAAGGAAGAAACCTGTCCACCTCCAAGGTGCACAGGTCAAAATCTTTGATGTCGGAAATGATGAATGCATGCAGCTGATTCTCGTCAAAATACCTGTGCGGAAGATCCTTAAGAAACTCTGTCGTTTCCTCAAGGCCCGCAAGTTTTTTGGCAAGGGCTTTAAGTTCCGGGGTACGTACTCCGATCACACAGCCGGGATCGACATTCGGTATTAGTTTAGCCTGAAAATCCCTGTATTCGGGATCCTGTAATTTGAACAGTTCTTCCGTTATCTTCATTTTGCTATCAGCTTTGAACAGATCTCTCTGTATTCCGCGTAGAACTTTTCGCAGTCGTTGTTTATGAATTCAAGATCGGAATCCGCAGCCGCAAATTCATGCTGTTTGGCCCTCTCGCTGAAAGGCATGAGACCTATGGTAGCCATGAGGCCTTTGATCGAATGAGCTTCTCTCCGGTATAATTCCAGATTATCTTCGGCCAGAGCTTTCTTCATGGATTCAATACGGACTTCACATTCATCCGATATGTCTTTTAACAGTTCCTCCATGAAATCGTCATCGTTGCCTGCATAAGCCATTGCGGTTTCATAGTCCAGACCTTCCACGGATCTTAAGCGTTCTTCAAGAGAGGCAGCCCTAGTGCTCTTTGCAGGCGCTTTTGTTTCAGCTGCGGGAGTATTCTTTACTTTTTTGATCACCGGAATATTGATATCGTACACAATATCTCCGGGCAGATATTTCTTGACTGTCTGCTCGAGGACTGCAGCTTCTATGGGCTTGGTAAGATAATCCGCAAACCCCGCTTCCATGTATATCTGCCTGCTGCCCGCCACGGCATTGGCCGTAAGCACAACCACCGGAGTATCCATGTTCAGCGTATTTTCATCACTTCTGATGATACGGAGAGTTTCCATTCCGTCGGGTTCAGGCATCATATGATCGAGAAGTATCAGATCATATTTTTTCTCGCGGCACAGTTCGATGGCTTTTTGTCCGCTGTCACATGTGTCAGGAACGATGGCTGCCCTCTTTAAGAACAGCTTGACGATCTTAAGGTTTGAATTATTATCATCAACAGCCAGAACGCGTGCTTCGGGCGCCTGATAATCACATCCCACATCGCTCTTGACTGCCGCTCCCGTCTGTTCCATGAAATCTGCAGGAACAGGAGTCTTATCAGATACACCCACGGGAAGATCGATGATGAATTCCGAGCCTTCTCCGAACTTGCTCTCGACTCTGATCTTACCGTTCATGGAATCAACGATATTTTTAACGATCGCAAGACCCAGACCCGTACCCTCTATGCTTCCGTTCTTTTTGATGTCCGCGCGGGTAAATGCTTCAAAGAGAGTCTTCTGGCCCTCTTCACTTATTCCGCGTCCGGTATCTTTAATATTAAACCTGAGCTTAAACTCTTCGGATTCTTTAAAATCCCCGCCTATCATCAGAGTCACGCTGCCCGTATCGGTATACTTGATCGCATTGTTGATCAGGTTGATGAGTATCTGTCTGATGCGGAATTCATCCGAAACGATCCCATCCGGAATGTCATTTAAGAATACCGTTGAAAGCTTCAGTTTCTTCTCATCGGCGCGTTCCTTGAGCATCGGCATGATCTCACGAAGCATTGTAGACAGTCTGAAC
>JAEEGL014424009.1_pt1 | contig 13923 bp, 1 predicted proteins | sample 9134231 | NCBI WGS metagenome assembly JAEEGL01 (sample SAMN16246548, study PRJNA631951) | gut metagenome | biome: gut microbiome; feature: rumen; material: fiber-attached | host: Bos | place: Iran: Karaj | collected 2018-10
GGAGTGTATTCATATATTTTAAGTTTATTGCTAGTATTCATACCTATAACATAAATCTTGGAGGCGTAAGCAACAGCACAACATGGAGAAAGCGATTCGGTTAAATTTGTTAATGCCCTAACTTCTTTTGTTTCAGGATTCCAAGCATAAGCAGTATTTAAAATGTCGGAACTTCGACTGCCTTTCTGCCCGCCAAAAATAAAGATTTCATCGCCAAAACTACAAGCACCGTGATTATATCGATAAAGATTGCTAATAATTTGATTATGGCGGAAAGTATATGAAGCATTAGTAGCTTCAGCCCACTCTATTTTATCGCTATTAAAATCTAACGCCTCAATGAATTTATCGTCAGCAGCATAAGGTGTATCACCTGAATTTTTACCCCCAATAGCATATATCTTTCCTTTGTGCCAAACAATCGAGTGATTCATTCTCGCTGTTTTTAAGTCCGGTAAAGAGCGGCTAATACCATATTGATAGAAATTTCCATCATATTTATTAATAGCATGAGGCCAATAAAGCAAGGTTGTTGTTGTTGCATTTGCTGTTCCATCAATACCTCCAGAAACTACTAAACCATAAGGAGTAGCACAAGCAGCTGAATTACCTACTGTAACTTCTTTTAAATTATCATTCAACATTGGAGTTAAATAATCATCTAATGAAGCATCAGAAACAGGAGAGGCAAAAACTTCAAACCCATTCAATACTAAGGAAGAGTCTGCTTTTTCATTTACAACAAATAAATACTTTTTATACTTCTTGTTATTATTTAGTTCAGCTGTAATAAAAGTCTTTGAAATAACAGGTCCATTAAACTCCTGAGTATTATCAGTAAAAGTTAACTCATCCCAATCGTTCTCCCAATAGCTGTTATAAACAGGAACTCTATCGCTAGTTGCTGTATCTTTCAAACCATAAAATCTAAACTTTTTTAAATAATTAGTTAAATTATCGTTGGAATATCTAACCACCGTAATAACTTCAGGTTCTGTAAAGCTTATTTTTATCCAAGGAGTTGAAATAGAACTAGTCCAAGTATCTGAACCAGATATAATATTTTCACTAATGCTATTACTAACATAAACATCATTCAAATGGGTATGATTTTGGTGAGATAAATCGTAAGAGCTATTTGTACTCCAGTTCATTGTTGACTTATTGTTTGTATTAGGAATATCCCAAGTTATACTAGATAAATTTTCACTTCGTGAAGGCAAAGACCCTATAGCCGGAGTAAGCCTTTTAACACCTGTTCTCCAAAGCTGAAATAGATTTACCGTACCTCTAAATGAACCTGAACTAGTATTATGTTCACCAGAAGGGGTACCAACCGATAATAAATTAAACCTATAACATTTATAACATCCTTCTGAAATAGGAGTAACTAAGCAAGAACTATCATTATACGAAGCCCCATGCAGAGGCAAATAATCTGTTATTGCAGAATAAGAATCAAATAAAGTATCCCAATTCTCACTAAGAGGCAAAAAGGAAGAGTTTAAAGAATTCTCATCATTAGTTCCACTAATCGAAAAAGCATCTATTCCCCCTTTTAATCCTTGTATATCTGCATGAATAGGGAAATGATTTGAGTATTTGATTTTATTAACAGTTAACGGAAGAGCGAATCTAATATCAATAGCAGGACTTGCCGTAGAAGTTTCTCCTGTATCATTTCCTGAAAAATGACCACTATCATAATAAAAAGCATGAAATGGATTAAAAACTTTATGTCCTGAGATATAAGTAGAAATACTACTACAATTACTAGGAGGATTTCCATAAGCATCTGCATCTTTTATTCCATAATTAACCAGATATTCATCATTATAATCTGTTCCTAACACTTCTTTTGAAGACAAAGCCTTACCAGTATTTACATCATAGTTTTGAACTCTGCCGCTTAATACTTCACTCCCTACTGCTGCATTTCCAAACATATAAAGAGTGTCATCATAAGATGTAAGAGCAGATGAATTCATATTCAATTTAGAATTACCCTTTACTTCAAACCTATTGGTCAAAGGGTTATAACATGAAATACTGTTATTTTCTGTTTCAATAATATATATACCACCAGAAGCTACCGCAGCAGCATTTGAAGATATTTTAAAACTGTCAGAAGCAACTAATGTAAAATCTCCGCCTAATTTAGAAGAAGAATATGAGTTATGAGGTCTTGTAGCCAAAAACAAAGGTTTTTCGCTTGTATTTATTGTTCCAACCACGCCTAAGTATTTATCAGCAGAACCATCAATATTTTCATCGTCTTCAAAAAATTTATCAGAAGGATTAGAGATATTATAAACTTTTATGTTACTCCCTTTTCCAAATACCAATTTTTGTCCATCTTCGGAAATAACAATGTCCTTAGAATTCTCTCCTCCCGTAGGAGCAAACATCTTAAAGAAATTTTTATATAAAACGAATAATTTATTTTGACCTTTAATATATAAAACTGGATTTGCCCTGTCTCTTGAAAAAATCATATTTGCATAATTCATATTTATTCCATGATTATCCGATGGATTAAAAACTTCATATGAATTAATAAAGGACGGTTGATTTTTTAGAATATAAGTATAATCAGATAATAAATTAAACCAATTATTAGTATCGATATGAAAATGACTAGGATACACAGAGTCATCTACATTATATGAACCAGAAGTTGGTAAACTTGCAGAATTATTTGAGTTAAAAAAAACACCGAGAGTCATACCATTACCATCAGAAGCCTGATCAATCTGAAATAAGCCTGTCTTATTCTTACTAACAGACATTTTCTCTAATTTAGCAAATGGCCCTCCAGATGGTTTAACTTTTTCACCGTAAAGATAAACATTATTAAAAAAAACTCTAGGTTCTTCTGTATAATATAATAGTATCTTAGCTATATCATTCTCTGCTCTATAATAGCCTAAAAATCTTTTATTAGCATATTGTTTCAGAGTATTATCCCAGCTACCAGTTTTTGAACTGTATATTTTATAATTAGCAGGATACTTATTAAGAGCTAATATACTATCGTATTTTGTTAAAAAGTCTGAAAAAGTTGCTATACTACAACCTGCAAAAACTTTTTTGAAAATATTTCCTTTTGTTTCTGCCGGCCAATCATAATTATCTACAGAACTATTATATAATTCCCTATAATCGACCAGCATACCTTCAACCTGTGTATCTGGGCCATAAATATAGTTGTTAAAATCAAATATGTTTAAAGTTGGAATTGTTTGTTCTTCTGTTCTAGAAGTTAAAATAGCCAAAGTGCCACAATCAGGACTTATAGCCAGTTTTTTAGAGTAAAGCGGAGGGAAACCATATTGAATAGGTACCTCAATATTAAAAGATAAAGCATAATTTCTCTTTTTACCACTGTATTCAGGTGATGGTTTAATTAAATTCGTAGAATTTTTAATATCACTAGCATTAATACGACCTGTTACCAAATGGTCAATACCTGAATAATAATCTGCAACATACGAATAATTTGAATTATTTGATTTATAAGCAATTGGACCCTTTGTAACACTACCTTCTATATTCCCATTCCAGAAACCTAACCTGTAGTTTGAGTTTCTAATTATTCCACCATCAACCTGCCAACTAATAGTGGCTGTAGTAAGATCTGATGTCACATCATTCTTGTTAAAAGTAAAAGAACTACCATAATCTTTTACAAAAAAATTCCCGTCGGATTGTTTTTCTAACAATAGAGGCGTCATAGAGCGATTATCATCTCCAAAACTCCACCACCCAGTTGACCATCCCAATAATTTATAATTTAAAGAAATAACTATTCCATTTACCGGCAATTCAACATCTCTAATAATTTCAACTCTGCCTTGCCAATTATCAAGATCCCAACCAGATATAGAAGCAGTCTCCAAAGGGAAACCAGGAACAACCTTAGATCCCCCAGTAGAAGCATTTTTAATATTAGTCCATCTAGCAAAAAGCTTATATTTCCCAATATTTGAGGGATCATTACCCCAATTTAGCCGTCCAATCCATTCCAACATTGACGAACCGTCAGATTTGCCATACAATGCCATAGCACCACCGTTTGGCATACCAATTATGTCATAACTGGTCCAACCAGAATCTAGTTTATATTTTCTTCTGTCATTATAATCTGTTGAAGATGTTTCCCATCTGTCACCTAAAAGGTCACTATATAAATTGTAAAAATATTGTGAAGTTATTGAACCACCACTAGTTCTTTCATTCTGTAATGCAAATGCCATATCCGGACTAGCACCATCAAAAACTACTTTTTGGGTGTATGAACCTATATTGGGTTTCTTTGTAGAACCATCTAAAATATTGTATTGGTATGTATTATATCCATATTCATTATGGCTACTTAATACCATGCTGCCTTGAGAATTCATAGCAAGACCAGTTGTCGTATCTGTAGCAGTAAAAACATTATCTTCAAGTATTTTTAAAGTATTCAAGTCATATAACTGAATTGTTCTTGTTGCTTCCCCTTCTGCAACAGCTAAAATATCTCTTTTTTTTGCAGCTAATTCTGCTTTTTTTATTTCTAAAGCTTCTTTTGCTCCAAAATCAACAGCTTCTTCACCAGCATTTAATACATAATTTGCATGTTTAAATATATAATTAGCAAAAAAAAGTAATTTTTCTTTTTTACCTTGCCCTGGTCCTAAATCAACAGAGAAGACCAATTTACCATCTATGGGAGATTCTATAATACTTCCAGATTCTTTTAAATTAGAAAAGGTCAATTCAGCCCAAGGAGCTGAAATATTTGAGAAATTATAAATACTAACACATGTTTGCTCGTTAGCTTTTCCAATAAAAGATAAGGCTATGAATAAAGAATTATCTTCAAAATTAGATTCATTACCAGAAAACGAGACAAATATACCTTTATAAACATTTTTCCCTGTTTGGATAGTTTTTATCAAATTTCCGGTATTTGTTTCATAAATATTTACCGCATCTGCTTCTTCTTTAGGTTTTTCTTTTGGAATACAAAGCAAATATTTCCCGTCGCTGCTAACATCTATATAACCTATCTCTTTTTCTGTTTCAACTATAGAAAGAGTTTTTAAATAACTATTCTCACTATACATTGGATGCTTATAAACAACTTTTACCTCAGTATTAACAGCGGGAGCAGGAGGGGTGGTATTGGTTTCTGCATTTGGATTATTGTATTGAGAACAGGCCACATAAAGATAACCATCATTAGCCGCTACGACATTAGAAAACGTATCACTATAATTCACGAATTCTATGGAATATTTATCCCCAATAGAAGGAGTAGTACTATTCCATTTTAAAACTCTATCAGCATTATCTTCAAAATCATAATTCAATTCAAATTTATGTATTTTTTTATTACTTTTATCTGTAAAATATAATACTTTTCCATCTGTTCGAAAAGCAATTCCACCATCTCCTGGTCCAGCACAAAACTTATTAGCCTCACCTATTCCAGCATATTTAATTTCCTTTATGTCATTTTTCTTAAGACTTTTTGAATCAATATTTACAAGATAAATATAATTCTTGCATTGAACTGCAAGCATTTTCCCTGAAGGATGAACAGCAATATGAAAAGGTTCTTTTTCTCCGGTGCCAAAAACTATAGTATTAGCCACAATCTTACTAGCAGGATCAAAACCTATAACTGATGAATTACTAGCCACCATCCAAATATATTCATCGCTGACTGTAGGCAGGTTTACAAAAGAAAATAAGGTAACTGGTAAAACAAAACTTTCCTTATCTTTTGTTTTTATAGAATTATCTTCATTAAAATCTATAATCAAAGCTCCGTCAGTCGGGTCATAAAAACTGCCATTGCTTTTAACTAAACAAGTTTTGACAACTATACCCAAAAGCGCTTTTGGAGAATCTATTACATTTGAATCATTTCCATATTCAGCTAAAGCAGGATTATTTTTGCTTTCAACGGATGTCTTATAAGCATGAACCACATCAAGATAAGGTGTACCTTTATTTCTATTTATTCCTAATAATTCAACAGCTGATGTAGCCCAGTCCTTGGGATTAGTACCCTGCGTTAAAGTAGACAAGTCTTCTAAGGTTGCATAAGTTCTGGGTAACTCAATTAATTTAGCATCTTCTTGTTCTGCAGGAGCATTTGTTGAACTTGAAGCAAAATAAACAACATAATGGTATTCGTCTTCTAGGTTAATAGATTTGTGGTCGAAAGCAGCATTAGCTATTTCTGCTGTAAGACGGGAACGGGCATACTGCTGCATTTTAGACTGATGGTCATAGTTTTCTGTTCGAACCTGTGCATTCTGCATTGTACCTAAAATAGGCAAAAGACAGGCACCTGTCATAACTGTGATTATCAATGCTTCCGCTAACGTAAAGCCTCTCTTACAAATTCTAGAGAAAAAAGCACTAATGTAAAAACCAAACAGTTTCTTACTCATTATGTTTGTAGTCCTTTGAACAGCAGAATTAAGAACATGCAGAACAATAACGAAAAACATCTTAGAGCATTATTGTGTACAAAACGTTCTAAGATTATCGTTGAGAACAATGAGAACTATTTGATTTTATTATATTGAAAAAGTAAAAATAAAGCAAATTCAGAAAACAGCCTATATAAAAAGTCTATCATTACCGATTTGCATAAAAAAGTTCAAATCATCTTTACATTATTCTATGAAAAGATGACAGATTATGGGGTATACTCGAACATCTTAAATGTGGTTCCATTCATTCCCATAACATAAATCTTTGAACCAAATGGAACTGCACAACAAGGCGATAAAGTATATGTATTGCCATTTTCATCTTTAATATCATTCAATTTTCTTACAACGCCAGTTTCTGGATTCCAAGCATAGGCATCACTTAAAAAACTTTTAGCTCCTCTTTGTCCGCCAAAAATAAATATTTCATCTCCGAAACTGCATGCTCCATGATTAGAACGCTTCAAATCGTCTATAGAACCATCTGCATAATCAAAAATAAAACTTTTAAAATAAGTATAGCATACCCAGGACATATAACCATTATCAGACTCATTATGACCATTATCCCATATCTTGGTAGAATTATAATCTAAAAATTCCGCGAAATCATCTCCACCATAAGAATTAGAAATATTATTGTTATTCCCACCAATAGCATAAATCTTTCCCTTATGCCACACAAGACTATGTTGCATTCTAGGATTATTCATTTCTGGTAACGAACGCGAAATACCATATTCATAATATTGACCATCATATTTGTTTATTGCATGGGGCCAATAAAGCAAAGCTGTTTTGGTTGCCAAATAATTATCTTCAGTTTTTTCAAATTGCCCTCCTGTGATTGTTAATCCATAAGGAGTAGAACAAGCTGCAGCACTGTCACATCTAATATTATTTAATTTATCATCGACCAAAGATGTTAAATAATTATCATTAGGAACTTCAATAGATGAACTATTTCCAGAACCTGTTCCAGAATAAAGTTCTAAGCCTGCAAGTTCAAAATTTGATGAATCAGCCACACTTTCAAATTTTACAAGATAATACTGATAAGGGGTATTATTTCCAAACTCATATGTAACAAAACTAGTATCTATTAAAGGATCACAAGTATTATGGAATATTTCTTCCCATTTTGAGGTATCAGAGATATTATTACAATCACAAGGTATATTTATACTAGTATCTTTAAAACCATATAATTTAAAACTAACAAATCTTCGTCCAATTTTACTATTGCAATATCTTAAAATTGAAACAGTTTCTTGATGAGGAAGCTTAAAAAGAACCCATCTATCAGAATCATCACATTTCCAAACTTTTGTATTATCATCTATTCTTATAGTAATATTATTTGAAAAAATATCAGATAAAGGATATTGATAAGTTGCAGAATGATCCTCTCTCCCCCACCAACTCCAAGTAGTCCAAGTTTTTGTTTCTGTTCTATGTGAAGACCAGTATACTTCTAATTCCCCGTCAGATATATCATAAACAGCTTTATGATTTGATAAATCTAATGATTTAGGATTTCCCTTAGGAGTTAATCTTTTAACTCCTGTTCTAAACATCTTAACTTCTGTAATTCCAATATTCTTTTTTGAATCATGATCATTACTAGTCTTTAAAACAAACTTATATGTTTTATACTTTGTATTTGTTGGATTATTTAATAAAGCTTCATAAGATGAAGTATTCTTTGGAATTACCCCGCTACATAACAAAGTTTCAGAAGTTTCATCATCGCTAACACCATAAAATTCAAAAGACTTAACTCCATATTTAGAATCGGTTACTCCATAATTACCAATAGGAACCCTAGTATTATTAATCTCAAGTTTATTAACTACAAATTTAAGATCAGGTTTGGCCAGAGTATATTTGAGGAAATGCTCACTATCATTATTTTTTGACCTCCAACCATAGTTGCTATCTGCATCAAAAGCATATTCTGGATTTCCTCCAAAAGCATTATTTGTGTCATTATTGCCATTACAACTAACAGAGAATTCATTATTCCAGCCATTATTATAGCCTGAATTACCCCAACTACCACTATATTCAACAGCACATAAATTAGTCCAAAATTGATCTCCGCCTTTCACTATTTTCTCATCTAACGAACACATTGAAATTTTTGTATTCGGATTAAAACTCTGAACTCTACCATTTAAATAATCATCTGTTTTTATGTTATTTCCAAAAAGATATAGGTTGTCATCATAAACAGCTAAAGCACTAAAACAAGACTCCTTTTTTAATACTCCTTCAAATGTAGATGTATCAATATTTGTGTAAGAAGCTATTGGATTAAACAAACCTACATCATTTGAATCCGAACCAATAATATAAATACCTCCAGAAGCTACAGCAACTGAATTATTTGAAGAAATTACATAGGACTCTGAACACATCAATTTATAATCACCCTTTACACTAGACGACTTATACGAAGCAAAAGGTTTAGCTGTTAATAAGGTTGGTGATGAAGCTAGAGTAACACTTGCAATTTCCCCTAAGTATTCGTCTGCATTAGTATTAATTGGTGCTGAAACAGAATTAGTATTAAAAAAGGTATCACTTGGAATAGAGATATTGAGAGCATTTAATATTTGCCCATTACTAAATATTAGTTTTTGCCCATCTGTTGATATAGCAAAAGTTTTTGAATTATCATCAGTATAGTTATTTTGTAATCTTATTAGCTTATTATTATACAAAACAAATAAGTATCTTTTTCCTTTTATGTAAAGTACAGGTTTAGCCTTATCTCTTGAAAACTTCATATCAGCAAAATCTAAATTTAATTCTAAAGATGGATTTTGAATTTTATAAGAAGAAATAAAAGTAGGTTGATTTTTTAATATATAAGTTTGTGATGAATTTATTGGTTCCCAATCTGAATCATTGTTGGCAGTATAATATTTTTCATCATTTTCTTTTTCTAAAAAAGAAGATGGACTATTTGTTTTTGATAAAAATAACGCCAAATTTACTCCACTACCTACTTGAAAAGTTTGATCAACTTGTAATAAACCACTAGTAAAACTATTCAAGCCCAAAACAGGTTTTTGTGTATCCTCTATTTTTACATGAGTATTTTTATATGAATCACTACCATAAATTAGATAATTATTAAAAAATATCCTTAAATCTTTAGAATAAACAGCTTGAAGATTTTTTACATAGTATTCAGGTCTTATATAACTAATAAATCTTTTATTTTTATTTATTAATCCATTTGAGTGACTTGTATTTATATTAGCAGGGTATATATTAAAATATTCCCATAAAGGACTATACTTTGTTATAAGAGAAGGGAAACTACCTATTATATTTTCAGATTCCCCTGTTAAATGATAATTATCCCCTACCTTTAAAAATGCTGTATCATCTTTTTCACTAGGCCAATTATAATTTAATTCTGAATAGTTCTTATAAGATTTTTGTTCTCTATAATCAACCAACATACCTTCAATTTGAGTTTCTGCTCCATAATTATAGTTATTAAAATCATAAAGGCTTACCCGAGGAACCTTTTCTTCTGGATCAGAACTTATAGTGTTTTGAGTTAAAACAGCAAGAGTACCACAATCAGGACTTATTGCTATTTTTTTTGAGTAAAAAGGTGGAAAACTAGTAGAAATATCAGCAATTGCCACATTAAAATTTAAACTATAATTTCTTTCTTTATTTGATGCTGTAGATTCATAAAATACTTCAGATAAATTTACTACTGTTGAATAAGCTATACCATCACTAGCATTAGAAGAACTTGTTTTAGAGCTAACATTATAATCGGCAATAAAAAAATTATAACTAGCATCTGAAAATTCTTTATATATAAAAGCACCCTGTGTACCATTTGTAGAAGAATCTCCAGAACCACCATTATAAAAACCAATACGACAGTTTTCGTTTTTGATTATTCCTCCATTTAACCAATTAATATGTCTTCCCGTAACACCAGTCGTTCCTGATTTAAAAGAGAAAGATTCTGAATAATCTATTACCTTAAAACCAGAACCTGTTTTTTCAAGGATAAGAAAAGTAACCCATCTATCCTCTCCAGATGTCCAGTTACCAATTACAGCACTAAATGATTTCACTACTGAATTAATCGGGAATAATTGATCTTTAATTATATGTATTCTTCCATACCAGCCATCTAATTGAGCTCCAGTAAAATCAAATGTACCCTCAGGTATTGTTTTACCATAATAATTTCCACCTGTTGTCCATCTAGCAAAGAGCTCGTATTTACCATTTTGAGGATCTTGTGCCCAGTTATGGCGGCCTATCCATTCAAGCATTGACGAGCCGTCATCTTTTCCATACAAAACCATAACACCGCCTCTAGGCATACCAATCATATCTAAGCGCTTCCAATTTGCATCTAATTCAAAATCTCTTCGGTCATAAGCGGTTCCAGAAGCGTCACCCCAATCATATGGATCATCATTTATATTCCATAAAGCATTATCTTTGTTAGATGGGTCTTCTAATGTAAAAAGCATGTTTGGAACTCTATCGTCAAAAACTAATTTTTTTCTGTAATCAGTAGGGAATAACTTCTTTGAAAAATCATTTAAGTATAATTGAAATCTTCCTTTATTCTCATTAGTATTATTTTCTAGCTTTGCATAACCCCCTGCCAACATATCACCATTTGGATTCATAGCTAAGGAAGTGATATCATGAGAAACTTCAAATTCTGCACCTTCAATTTCTTTAAGTGTATTCAAATCATAAAGCTTTACTGTTTTGCTTGCCGCTACAGCTAAAATATCTCTCTTACTTGAAACCATATCAGAGAAACTACTCTTTTTCGAAAACTCCAAAATATTTTCGTCATTTTTGTTAAGTTTTTCTGCACTTTCTTTATTTTCTGTAGTTCCCAAATATACAAATGGTTTTTCATAATTATTAAAAACTAAAGTCTGATTATCTGGACTAACAACTATTTTTCCGCCTTTTATGTCATCATCAGTTTTATTTTTTAATTCATCACTAGCTGATGGTAATTTGCCATAAAAAGATTTTAACAAATATTTATCATCTCCAGCATTTTCATTAACCATAAAAAGCTTTAACGATTTTTCATCTGCAATCTCAGTTGTTGAACTAGACAAAGAAAACGCTATACCCATTGATTTTTCAAAATCATTTTGAGTATTAATTGATTTAATTTCTTTATTTTCTATTTCATCGATAACTGTTCCGTCTCTAGTATCATAAATACTAATTTTTTTCTTATCACTTACAACAGCCAGCCTTACACCATCAGGGCTTATATCAAAATCAGACAAATTGTTCACAGTTTTAAAATCAACAGGTTTCCAATTTACCCAATCAGATTGATACATCGGCATCTTCACAATTTTTGAACTAGATAAACCTATATAAAGATTCCCATCACTTGCAGGAATCATTTTGTTTATAACTTCTATACTAACAAAATTATAGTTTCCCTTTTCTGTAAGAATAGGCTCATTATTTATATTATAAGATAGCTCGTAAGCATAAATATGATGATTACTTGAGGAAAAGGCAAACAAAATTTTTCCATCTGTTCTGAAAGCTAAAGCAGCATCAGTATAAGCCTGTTTTCCGTCAGAACCGATTTGTTTTGCAAAAGTTAAAGAAATATTATTATTGTTGTAGACTTTGCTATAAGTAGAACTTTTTTTGTCAATATCAATTAAATCTATAGTCTTTTCTCTCATTACTGCAAGCAATTTCAATGAAGGCTGAACCGCCAAATGCCAGGGTCTGTATTTATCATTCTGACTATCTTTAACATCATGACTATCGTCATAAGTTAAATTGATTGTAGTAGAGACAGATTTAGCCACCGGGTCTATACCATAGATTCTACAGTTATACGCATCAGCAAGCCAGATCATTTCGTCGCTGACAGTTGGCAGATTTACAAAAGAAAAGAGAGTAACAGGCAAAACAGAGATACTAGAATCTTTTGACTTTATACTGCCATCTGTATTATACGCAGTTATCATTGCACCATCAGACGGGTCATATGTATATTCATCGCTTTTTAGCAAACAGGTTTTTACAACTATTCCCAAAAGAGCTTTTGGGGTTTCTACAGGTATTTCTTTTCCCTGTGCATCTTTGACACCAAAAACAGCTAAAGAAGGATTATCCTTAGTTTCTACAGAAGTCTTATAAGTATGAACTATCTTTAAATAAGGGAAAGTGACTTTATCTTCATCTATTCCTAGCAAAGATTTTAAATCTTGTGGCCATTTTGATATATCTTCCTCTTTACGTGCATCTTCTAGTGTATTTAACGGAATATAAGTATGAGGCAGTTCCATCAGTTTTGCATCTTCTTCTTTTCCTGGTTCATCTGCTGTTCCAGAAGCAAAATAGACAATATAATGATATTCATCTTCCAAGTTAATAGATTTGTGGTCAAAAGCAGCATTAGCGATTTCTGCTGTAAGACGGGAACGAGCATACATCTGCATTTTAGACTGATGATCGTAATTCTCTGTTCGAATCTGCGCATTCTGCATTGTACCTAAAATAGGTAAAAGACAAGCACCTGTCATAACCGTGATTATTAAAGCTTCAGCTAGAGTAAAACCCCGTCTTTTATTATTTAGACAAAAAGATAGCAGAAAAAAGCAAACTAGTTTCTTTATCATTATAACGACCCTTTGTGTAACTAAAACTGTGAATGTACTGCATAACAAGAAAAACTCAGACAAAAGATTACCTAAGTCTTTCTTAAAAAAGAAAACTACTTTTTCTTAGTATAACTAAAATTAGTATTTTGCGCAAATCAAAGCTGAGATTACTTTTTAACAATAAAGAATTGTTTCCTGATAATTAGTTTTAAACTTCTGTTTTCCTTAGTCAACTAAAAAGACACTTGAACAAAAAAGCTGTTTTGTTGTAAATTTATTAGGTACAAATCTTATTAGTTTAAAGGAAAGTCAAATGAATTCGCTACCAGACAGATTTGATATATCTGTAACTTCAGAAATAGGCGAACTTGAAGGCGTAATACTCCATACTCCAGGCATAGAAATGGAAAACATGACACCAGCAAATGCTGAAAGAGCATTGTATAGCGATGTTTTAAATCTTTCTGTTGCCTCGGCAGAATACAATCAATTAAAAACAGTCCTTGAAAAAACAACCAATGTATTTCAAGTTGGAGATTTACTTGTTGATGTTCTAGATAATGCAAGAGTAAAAAGCAATCTGGTTGAAAAAATCTGCGAAAACGAAAACGCAGAGGAAATACATGATGAACTCTTGGAAATGCCGAAGGAAGAACTCGGCAGATGTCTGATGGAAGGCGTCTTAATGAAAAAAGATAATCTTTCACGTTTCCTGAGTAATGAAAGATATTCTTTAAGACCACTGCATAATTTCTTTTTCACAAGAGACC
>JAEEGL014479607.1_pt1 | contig 13923 bp, 13 predicted proteins | sample 9134231 | NCBI WGS metagenome assembly JAEEGL01 (sample SAMN16246548, study PRJNA631951) | gut metagenome | biome: gut microbiome; feature: rumen; material: fiber-attached | host: Bos | place: Iran: Karaj | collected 2018-10
CTGATAGCAGATAAAACGGATGCTGTCCTGCCGACCGGTTAACTGGTGGATATCTGTATTCATGTCTTTCCATATCTTTGTCAGCATTTGTTTGTAATCTGTAGCGGGATAGTCAACTATGTCCGATTCTCCTTGCATCCAACAGATAGCGGGAATCAGAAAGTCCCAGCCTTTTTCGGTTGCTTCATGATAGGCCGTTTCAATGTCTTCCATGAATTTCTGATAGGGGGCAGTTCCCTTGCTGAGGTTAGCAATAGCCGTCGCCCCTTGCCCACCAGGAAAAATACAGATCAGGGTATCGCTTCCTGTGGCGTCTGCCAAGACTTCTGCCATGTTGTATATAGACAATTCAAAGGCACGCTTAGTATATCCTGTCATCTTTTTCAACCACTGTTTAGTATCATTATTATCAAAGTAACCAAACTGATGGTCAAGATTCTCATTTACAATACGCCCGTCAGCATAGCATGCCAAGGAGTCAAAGTTCGTAATACGTGTGGCTTCTTCGCCCAATGCTAGGCTTTGGCCGTAGACAGGAACACAGAGGACAACTCGACTCTGTTCACGATTCTTACTGCACGACAATAGAATCGTGGCAATGCATGCGTAAATTAGACTACAATATTTGTTCATATTCGAACATTTTGTTGCAAAGTTAGCTATTTTTTTTGAAATAATGAAAAAACATAAGACAGATTTTGTTTTTTTGAAGAGAAAATAGTACCTTTGCGAAATAAATATGTGTCACGATGAAGAATAACACTTGGAAGTGCCTCTTTCAGTGGAATCAGGCTTTAAATTCCGGAAGAGATGGTAGTTGGCCTAACGCATTCGATATACAGCCATTGATTGAAAAAACTTTGTGCTGCTCTTGTGGAAACAGATGGGTAGTGAACGACAAATGAAAGCCAACAAATCTAGTGCGGGGATAGACGGGATAGACCTGAAATTCTACGTAAGCAACTTGGAGAGAATCTATACAAGCTTTGGAACGGCATGAACTCAGGAAGTTATTTCCCGAAAGCCGCAAAATTGGTAGATACCAAAGACAAACGGATGGATGTGTCCTTTGGGCACTCCAATTGTTGAAAACAGGGTGGCGTAGATGGTGGTGGTGATATGTTCTCTCATTTGAAGGTTGGGGATATCCCATATCCGCGACTTTGCAAATTAAGTAAAATGTAATTATTTATAATTTAAACAAAAGAGTTAAGTGCGAAGGGCCGTGTGACGGGAGACTTGCCAAGCACGGTTCTGAGAGAAAGAAGGGTGAAAGTCCCTCCATTTACTCGACAAGACGAATATGGAAAAAAAGAGAGATTCAAATATAGAATTATTGAGAATTGTATCAATGGTTCTTGTTTTGATTACTCATGCTTGTTATGTGTCATTAGGTCCTCCTACTCAGGCGGATATAACAGCTTCATATAGTAGTTCTATAATGCGGAGTCTTAGTGAGTCTTTATCAGATGTTGGAGTAAATACATTTATTCTTATTTCTGGGTGGTTTGGTATACGAAGTCGATTAAGTCGTTTTGTGGAATTTATTTTCCAAATCTATTTCTTAGAGGTTTTATTATATGCTATGATGAAAGTACTTGGATTGACTGGTACGATAGGAATAGATGGATGGATTGAATTGTTTTTTTTTAGATATGGAACATATTGGTTTATAAAAGCCTATATTGTGCTGTATATATTTGCCCCCCTATTGAATGCTTTTGTGGAAAATTGTAGTCGCAAACAATTGCAGTTTTTCCTGATTTCATTCTATGTTGTTCAGACAATCTATGGCTTTTATATTAACATAGGGTGGTTCTCCAATGGGTATTCGCCAATGTCGTTTATGGGGCTTTATCTTTTGGCAAGATATATGCGTCTTTATCCTAGTTGGTTTGCAAAATTTGATAAATCTGTAGATATAACACTTTATTTTTTAGTGTCCTTGATTACTGCATTATGCTCCTTATCAATGACATATTTCTTTGGCAAGGTCGGTACGGTGTTGTTCCAGAATTCTTGTCCATTAATGATAATTAGTTCTGTATATTTTTTCTTATATTTTACGAAAATATCGTTTCAGAATAATTATGTCAATTGGGTGTCTGCGTCGTGTTTCGCTGCTTATTTGGTTCATTGTTCTCCGTTTATTTTCTATCCATATTATATTAATATAATAAAATGTTGGTTTGAGAAAGAGTCTATTGCTCCGTTCCTATTATATACTTCAGGCTTAATAGCATTTTTCTTCATCTTCTCAATATTGTTTGATAAAGTGAGAATTATGGTGTGGAAGTTTCTTTGTGGATTATGTAGTCAAATAAAACAATGAATTATGATAAAGATAATTAAGAATATCAACGAACTGGAGAAAATCCGGGAATGTTGGGATGTGTTATATAAGGAAGACGACAATTGTACGCCGTTCCAGTCTTTTGATTATAATTATATCTCATGGAAAAGATTCCATCAGGGCTATTCACTTTTTGTACTCCTCTTTTATCAAAACCAAGAAAAGTCACTTAGTGCAATTTTTCCATTTTGCATTGATTCAAAGAATTGTCTTAGATTCATTAACGAAGATCATTCGGATTTTCAGACTGCCATAGTCAAGAAGACGGCTAAGGCTGATCTAAAGATGTATGAGGAGGTTTATGGTTTTATTAAGAATCAACCTGATATCCAAAGGATTTGCCTGAATCATCTTCGGCATGATGATTTGTTGCTACATTATTTTGGGCACGTAAGTTCTTATGCCCGTTTGTATGGGAAGGAGAGTTATTCGTATCTATCGATATCCTCTTGTTATGATAATAGCGATTCCTTTATCGATTCTTTACATCACCTTACTGCTAAGGAACGGAATAGACTAAAGAATATTGAGAAGAAAGCATCAGATCTTTCATTCAAAATAATATCCATAAAGAGTGATGATTATCCAGAAAAGGAAGTGAACGAATTGGTAAATTTTATGATTAGCAAAGGAATTCGCTCCTCTGCATATTTTACTGATAATCTACTTGGATTTATAAAGGATTTATATCAGGCAGGCGTCCTTAAGATAGGAATGACTTATCAGGGGCAAGTTTTAGGCTCGATCAGTTTCTTTTACCATTGTATGAATGGTATGTGTATACAATGGATAATTGTTTATTCTGATAAAGCTTATAATCTGCAAGCAAAACTTAAGATTATCAATTCTGTCTATGAAAACGGAGGGGGCATCTTTAATTTTGGCAGAGGTACGTATGCCTATAAGATTCAGCATTTTAGACCAATTATACAGAATTTGTTCTGTGTAGATATACCATTCAAGAGGAAGGCACGAATGATGTTGCTGCTTGAATCATTCTATGCCATTATAAAGAAAATCAAATATCGATGTATCTTTTTTTAGTTTCTCATAATAAAAATAAATAATATGGACATAAGTGTCGTAGTCCCAGTATATAATACGGAGAATTATTTAAGAAAATGTGTTGATAGTATTATCAATCAGCAGAATGTTTCAATAGAAATTATCTTGGTTGATGATGGATCTACGGATTCTTCAGGTAAAATATGTGAGGAATATGCATCTAAATTTCCTTATATACACACTGTCCATATAGAGAATTCTGGTCCTGCAACAGCAAAGAATGTTGGTCTTAAACTCGCCAAAGGAGATTATGTGTCTTTTACCGATAGTGATGATGAGTTAGAACCAACAATGTTTTATGAAATGATTAATGCTGGTAAAAAGAATAATTCTGAAATAATATGTTGTAATTTTAAAGAAACTGATGCCTATGGCATTATAAGTCATACTGCTTGTAGTGAGAAAATATATGTATTTGATAAATTAGAGGCGCTCCGGCGTCTTCTTTCAAAAGACTTGATATACACGGGATCTGTTACGAAAATTTTTAAAAAAGAATTATTAACTCAAAACGACATAACTCATGATGATGGGCTTAAAACCGATGAGGATTTTATAATGAATATCAAGGCTTTTGCAAAATGTTCTCATTGTGTAGTCGTTGATAAATGTTTTTATATAATTAACTATAGAGAAAACTCTCTTTCTCATAGTTATTTTAAAGAGAATATTAATAATTATATAAACAATAGATTTTTTCGGTCTCAAATAATAGAAAAGACCGTTAATGAAGAATGCCCTGAACTTATCGAATGGGCGTATCTGCAAAACATCATGTATTTTAACGAGCTCCTTGGGAGAATTTCATTATTTCCTTCTTTATATTATGATAAAAGAACCAAGAAAGTCGTTCTCTATATTAGAAAGCATTGGAATACGCTCATAAATAATCATTCGAAGTGTGGTTTTTCCAGACTCGGATGTTATTTGATAAAGTTTATCCCATCAAGTGTATATATGTATTATCGTGGATTGAAAAAACGTAAATGATGATAAATAATAAAAAGTATCTAATAATCAATGCTGATGACTTAGGAATGTCTTCCGAGTTTAATCAGGCTATATGTAGTTTAATGATTCAAGGAATAGTTTCATCGACATCATTGATGGCAAATGGTAGGGCATATGAAGAAGCAATCCGAGACATTCGTAAATTAGAATTAAAAAACATAGGAGTTCATCTAACTCTCACATGTGATGGATTCGAGAATGACAATAAGCTTACATATTCGAGTGTTACTCATGCTAAATCTCTCGAAGACAAGAATGGCGTACTTTTTTGTTCCTATCAAGATCTTTCAGCCAACGCCTCTGATGAAGATATTGTTAATGAAATTTATTCTCAGATTATGAAGATTAAGAATGATGGAATTGAAATTACACATATAGACAATCATATGTATAGTGTTATTCCTTATTTGGGGTTAAGAGGGTATAAGTGCTTCTATAAAGCTCTCCGTCGCTTAAAGATAAATAGAAAAATTGGGTTTAGGCATGCTCTAAGAAAACACGAAATAGATGGTGTTAGAAGTGTTTATTCTGGCCGTAAAATTCAACTGTTTGCATGGGCAATGAACTTGTTTTTCCATCTTCGTTGTCCTGACTTTGTGTATACAATTCCATATGCATCTCCTCAGGGTGAGAGTGTTGAACAGAAATGTAATTTACTTAATATCATTTTTTCTAATATTAAGAATGGTGTTACTGAATTGCATGTACACCCTGCTGTTTTTTCAGAAGAGCTTAAAAGCAGGAACCCCACATGGAAAGACAGAGTAAATGAATATGAAGCCTTAAAATGTTTTACAAAGGAATTATTAATGGAAAAATATGGCATAACTCTAATCTCCTATGCCGATTTAGTTAAATTCCCGATATCGTTATTCTCTCTATAGGCTTTTATAGAGTTGAAACCATCGGGGCATGATGGACTCTGGTTGGTAACGGGTGATATTCAGGATGGCCTGTTCTCCCATAATCTGTCGGAGTTGTTCTTGGCTCATCAGAAATTCTATTTTTTGAGTCAGTTCTGGGATGTTCCCGTCCTTGACTAAGAATCCGTCTTCTCCATCTTTGATAATTTCTCGGGGTCCATAAGGACAGTCGAATGCGATGCAGGGCAATCCACAAATCATAGCCTCAGCCAGAACCAGCCCAAAACCTTCATAACGGGAACTCATCACGTAGATGGAACTTTTGGAGAATTCTGCAGCAATGTCTGTTGTCGCAGGCATAAGGTGGACACGGTCATTCATCTCGAATTTGTCAACTATGGCCTGATAGACATGCCTGTCACCATTGCCGAAGATAAATAATTGCCAGTCATGGAATTCACTGCTTATATGATGCCATGCTTCTAGCAAACGGTCGAAGCCCTTTTCTGACATATATCTGCCTGCAGAAATGACGCGTTTAACAGCATAATTTTTAACCCTCTTAGGGCGAATGGTCAACATATTAGGAATTACAATCGTTCTGCAGGAAAATGGTTCCCAAAATGGAATGTCTTGTTCTGTTAAAGTTACCACACAATTACAGTTCCTGAGACTTTTAAGAATATGCATGTCCCATAGGGAGAACAAATAGAAGAGTTTTTTGTTATAACGGAATTTGTTACACATCTTTATAGTCTCACCTTGTGTGTGTGACTCCATGATTGTTTTGATTCTTTGTACGTATGAAGCATTGATGATGATATCAAGAACTGGATAGGAATATATTGTACAAACAACAATATTAGGTTGAATGGTGGCGAGTAACTCCTTGAAATGATGTTTAAATATGTTTCGGGTATGTAGGTAATCTTTTAACCAAGTTAGGAATGATGATTCTTCTCGCAAGGGGATGGGAACATCTAAGGGATGATAAGCAATTTGTTTATTCAATGGAAAAGACAGTGGCTTGCATTGCTGCTCATATGTCGTGAGAAATACCTGATGTGTCGTTTGTGTCGTTATATAATTCATCTTGCAGGTAAGGATTCGCTCAATACCCGCATAATCTTGCATCTTGTCTATTACAAATAATATTTTCATTTCTTGTATAATATACTATATCAACATAAATCGAGGAAGGTGAGTCATATTGTTATGATCGTTTTCTGTAATAACATCACCATATGATACAAAGGCAGTTTTGAAAGGGAACGATTTGAGGAATTCGTATTCTCTCAGCCCATCTTCTCTTATGGAGCCATAGGGATAGGCAAAATGATGGATGTCATAATCGATTACGGTGTTCAGCTTCTTGATGCCACCATCGATCTCTGCCTTGATATCATCAAGTGAGAGTGAGGTAAATGATGGATGACTCATGGTGTGCCCACCGATAGTACATAAAGGCTCTCTGCCAAGTTTTGCAATATGCTCCCACTGCATAGCCATCTTACTGACGGATGCATGCCAGTCGATGTCGTAGTTTGAGAATAGTGCTTGTAGGGAGGGTAGAAGTTGCTTCTGATCAAGACTTAGAATCTTCTCCCGGAGTAGTCGGAAAGTATCCCATTTCTGTTGATAGGTTTGACATGTATAAATAGTGTCATCACTTAGAATGATTCTGTCGTTCTCCAATATTAAATTTTCTATGGTAATCCACCATAGAATGGCATGATGATCTGGGAAATCTGTTGCTACGAATATGCAGAAGGGGACATTATTACGTTTGAAGATAGGGTAGGCAGTCGTGAAATTGTCCAAATAACCATCATCCATCGTAAACGATACAAAGGGCTTGTCGATCGAGATTTTTCCTGTGAGGACTTCGTACACCTCATTGAGTGAAAGAAAGCAAAACCCAGCTTTTCTATATTTGTCAATGACTTTCTGGAGAAATGTAGGTGATACTTTTAAATCTTCATTGGGCTTGAGCCTATGTTTGTCATGCTCTGCTACTCTGTGTAGCATTAACACCACACCCAATGCCCCGTCGGCCATTGCTTTCTTTCTCAGATATGGATTGAGCAACGGATATCTCTTCTCTAACAGTTTATCAGTTAGTTGCTGACAGCCATTCTTAGCCTTCCTAAGTATTTTGTCTGTAATATTCATCTTATCAGCAATGATGTGCAAAAATATTATCGCAACTTGTTCTTGATTTCCAACAGGAGCGTGGCAAGTCTGTAAACCCATCGTTGAACCGAAGGGGACTCCTTCAAGGCAGGCAATAGACTTACAATTGGAACCTCTGCAGGTGTGTACATATTCTTATAGTCTTTCAGTATTCTTGGTGGGAATAGTTCTGCCAATAGTCGCTCCCACTCTTTATCGACTATTTCAAGGTTTGAACTTATGCCGTTCAGGTCGTAGATGGCTATTATGTAATCGATAATCCTGACTGTACAATTGTCGTAAATGATTGATAGGTAGTTGAATTTCGCATCCGATTGGATGACATAAGTCTCGTCGTAGAGTCTTTTACCAAAAAGATCTCTCTTATAGAAAGTTGCTTGGTGATTGAAGGTGTTCTTGAACATTGTCAATAATGTGACCTCCTGAGGCTTTATAATATGTTTTTTACCTTTTTCCAGATTGTAATAACCTCCGGTAATAATGTCTTCGGTATAATTCATCTTAGCGATGTCTTCTAAGACATCTGCTGAGTAGAAGGTGTCGCCAGAATTCATAAAGTTTAGATAATTGCCTTTAGCCTGTTTGATGCCTTTGTTCATGGCAGGGTATCGACCGCCGTCAGGCTCTGATACCCAGTAGCTGATTCGGGCAGCATATTTCTTGATGACATCCACACTCCCATCGGTAGACCCGCCGTCAATAATAATATACTCATAGTCTTGACAAGTCTGGCCGAGAACACTCAGGATGGTTTTTTCAAGCCCTTCCTTGTTGTTGTAGTTGATGGTGATAATCGAATATTTCATAGGCTTACATTCCGTTCATGCTGTTAATGATGTTCCAATCGTTGTCGAGGCTTGTACATTTGTTGAGGCCAAGATAAAATGGAACGACACGACTGAGATTTGAAGTATAAGTACCGATGAAATAACGAGCGTGAGTCAATATATCCATCTCTAACAAAACATTAATAGTTTCTTCGTATCTGAATTGCTTTGATGATTGATTGAATGTGGCCTCGTTGTGACCGCGGCTCTTATTTAATTTATTGTAGAACACTTTCATACCATAATCTTCAAATCTTGGTCTCATGTAATCTACAACCGTTACATCATCTGTAGCAACAAAGACATTACTACTGAGATCACGATGTTTTAAAGCTTCATCTACATAGCGATTTAGATGAATATCATTCATCTCTTTTGAAACTATTTTATCTCCACGACGAATATGCAGTCCGATATAATCATCAGGTAGATTGTTCAAAAGTTTCCTTTTACTCAGCTCCTGCTTCGTAATAGAATTAATATGATACATTTTTTTATATGATTCTGCCATCAGTGCAAAGGCATTGTCACCAAGGATGTCATTTATGAATTTATCAGAGCGCATCCTCTCAAAGATATCCTTTGTTAAGAGTGTATGTGGATGAAGCAGCAGATAAAGGCTATTTGCTATCTCAGAAGCATAAAAAGTAAAGAATTCTCTTGGCTTATAATATATCTTACCTATCCAAGGCTTCTCTTTTGTGTAGATTTTATCCTGTGCAGAGAAGTAGTTATTATAACATTTGAAGACAGACTCGAAATAGTCATTCCATCCTTTTTCTATTTTCGCATTCCAGTAATAAGAATTAATGCATAACTCATAGCCCATCTTTTCACAATAGACGGTCGCAAGGCACAAGTTGAATAATTCTGAATATAAACCTCGTGTTGTTAAACAATATATTACTTTAGCTTTCTTCATACGACAAAATGCAATGGGAATATCCTTGTTCAAGTCGTTTTTCTTGAGTTGTCTTGTAATCCGATAAAACCGTAGCCAGTATTGAGAGCATGTCCATATCCAGATTGATAACCCTGAGATTCCAATATACAGCAATTTGGAGCCTTAACCAAATATTCAACCATTGGATGGTGTAAATAAAGATCTACCAGCAGTTGCCCTTCACTCAAAATAGGGGGTAGTTCTATATCCCTTACTATTTCAAATTCTCCTGGGGGTTGATGTCTGATATCGCCAAAATAATGGCCAGGAGAGTAAGTGGCAAAGGGTACACCCTCTTTGCTCTTTATAATGACCATCTCATCATAGATCATCTCTTCGCTTGTATAACCTTTTATCTTGACTTCAAGGCTACGCTGGCCACTCCGGATCGTCGAAAAAGATGAATCTGTTCCATTAATACTAACATGGGTAATTTTCAGAGTGGACTTTACCCATTTAATATTATCTATTATATGAGTGTTTTTAGAAGAATCTGAATCAGTCAGATATCTTTCTACAGTAGAGTTTATATCTCCTATATAATCGATTAAACCATTTTTAATAATAATACCCCGTGTACAAAGACTTTTCACTGCGGCCATGTTATGGCTTACGAAAAGAACAGTCCTGCCTTCTCCTCTCGATACATCCTGCATCTTGCCAATAGCTTTTTTCTGAAATTCCGCATCACCAACAGCAAGGACTTCATCGACGACAAGAATTTCAGGCTCAAGATGGGCGGCTATTGCAAATCCAAGCCGGACCATCATTCCGGAAGAATAACGTTTAACCGGAGTATCAACATATTTCTCTACACCGGCAAAGTCAATAATTTCATCAAACTTACGGGTGATTTCATCCTTTGTCATACCCATAATTGCCCCATTCATATAGATATTCTCCCGACCTGTCATTTCCGGATGGAATCCTGTACCGACTTCAAGAAGTGACGCAATCCTACCTTTTATCTTAATAGAACCGACTGTAGGAGACGTTACGCGTGACAAGATCTTAAGAAGCGTAGACTTACCGGCACCATTCTTTCCTACTATACCGACGACATCACCTTGCTGGACATTGAAAGAGATATTTCTCAATGCCCAGACAAAGCCAGTCCCGTCGGTCTTTGTGCGATCATTTTCTTCTCCGATTTTCAAGAAAGGATCTTCTTTGCCACGGACTCTTGCCCACCAGCGGTTCAAGTCCTGACTCAGTGTTCCTGTTCCAATGACACCAAGTCTATACTGCTTGCCAACATTCTCGAATTTTATTGCCGTTGATTCATCCATGATCTTCCACTAATTATTTAACAAAAAGGTTGTATTCTCATCTCTGCCGAAAATACGCCAAAGCCTCATGATCTTTTGATACCAATCAATACCCACAAGCCTAAGTAATAATTTGTAATTGCGGGGACTGCCAAATCCGCAAGTCTTCAATCCTCTTTGGTTCTTCTCTAAAGATTTACCAACTTGCTTACATGATAATAATCTGCTTTTCTTAAATTGTATATATACTTCACCTTGGGCATCAAATGGATTAGGGACATGATGCATTCGGGCATCCACCCGATATAGCCTCCTATTAATAGGAAGTATTATGGTGGAATCGCTGAAACTATTGAATGAATATGACATGTTATGATATTTGTCATAGCCATTTCCCATTTCTGCTTTTCGGTAGTCGTCAAGTAACTTTTTATATTGCGGGTACTCTTTTACGGTGTAATCATCCACCCTTTTATCAATATTCTCCGGCTTATACGGGTCATAACCGGAAAAGTGGAAGAATGTCAAGTCGTAGACCTTTGAGGGATCCTCAATACTCCTAACTTTAAAAGTATCATTTTCTATAAATAATTCTCTTTCTTGGATATTCCATATAGCCATGTTATATCCTAAATCATGAGATATACAAATATCATCAGGAAAATATCCGACGATAAAGTTCATCCATTTCTGGTCAACGAACAGACCTTGCTCCTTATCGTCATAGCAATAGTCAAGTAAACGGTTCTTCCACCAGTTAATAACACGCTTGCCAACTTTATCATTCCTAATTCCTATAAACCCCAAATTATATACTCCAACCAGCGAGACTATAATTTCAGAAGTCGGCCCTATCATGTCGTCAAACATGGTGCAACGATGGGGTGTAAGCACTATCGACTTTGACTTTAATATATCAAAGATGTTTTTCAGAGATTTATATACATAAATGTCGGGGTCTATATATAGTACATTTTCATATCCTTTGTTGAAAAGATAATCTATGCAAAACGGTTTTATACTGGTTGAGAATTCTATGACATTATATTTAAATGCCATTTTTTCCCACTGAGGTATCCAACTTTCATCTAATAATATCACTTCTGGCAGTTCTTCACCTTCTACGTCATCGGAGAGAAAGATAAAGAAATCGACATCAGGATTGCTGATTTCGACTGATTGTTTCAATGTAAGAGCCTGGGCCAAATAATTCTTAGCACAAACTGTGAAAATAACATTATTTGCCATATTGCTAAATAGTTAAAAACTAAATTACATCCATGAAGTTGCGCTGAACCCTGTTGAACACAAGAAAACCGAGCAGCAGAATGATAAGAGTGAATGTTGTGCTGTATCCTAAATATAGCCAGTTGAACTCTCCGACGCCTGTAAATGCATACTTGAAGGTCTCAAGAATGGCCGTAAGTGGATTAGCTACCAATATCCAGATGTACTTCGGATATGTCTCTTTCATGACAGAAAGCGGGTAGATAACTGGCGTGGCATACATCCAAAGCTGTACGCCAAAGGTGATGAGGAATCGCAAATCGCGATATTTAGTGGTCATAGAAGAAATAATTACGCCAAACCCCAGGCCTAAGCATCCCATCATAACGATAAGTAACGGAACTAAAAGGAGGGTGGCATTGGCGTGGAAGTCGATGCCTGTGGCAAAGTAATAGAGATATACTACCAAGAACAGTGTGAACTGAATGCCCATCTTGATGAGGTTGGAAATGACTATAGAAAGTGGGACTACCAATCTTGGGAAGTACACTTTTCCGAATATAGCTTGGTTCGCATTAAATGTATCAGAGCATTTACTAAGACAATCTTGGAAGTAGTTCCAACAAACGAGACCTGCTAAGTAAAATACTGCCTGTGGAATACCGTCAGTGGAGATGCCTGCTATGCCACCAAACACAAACATAAACATGATGGTGGTAAACAGAGGCTGGATAACAAACCAAAGTGGCCCCAATATAGTCTGCTTATAAAAAGTAATGATGTCACGTTTGACATACATGGCTAATAAGTCACGATAGCGCCAAACCTCAGTGAGATCTATATTAAGTAAGTTGCTCTTATTTGTAATTATAATATCCCAGTTCTTTGTCATATTGTATATTGTTTTATCCGTGTTGAGTATGAATGAAATCAGTGTTCTTGTGATCAATCTTTAAAATGTTCATGACCATCTTCCAAACCAATTTGGGTAGAGAAAGAATTTTGCCAAAGACAGAATGGCTGCGCAGCTGCTTAGGAGTGGCAATATAGAGAGTGATACAGATGGCGAGAAACAGACACCACCATTTGATATACCAGGACAATGAAAAAATAAGTGAGAATGCCGTCATGACGAAAGACATGCCAAAAGCACCCACCACCAACATTGAACGAGGAATAAGGGCTTGTTGTATTGTTTTGTCAATGAAATCAATATTGCCAGTCTTGATGGCTTGTGGAATATATGGAATCAAACTGATGAGGCTTTGTATCTGGGCGGTCATCCAACGAAGACGCTGCTTCTGGAAATTGTCCTTGTTCGATACTTTTTCGTCAAAGACATGGATATCTGGTTCATAATGGATATAGACCTTTTGTTGAAGTAGCAGGGCTTCCATTTCGCGATCTTCACCTGCAGTTGTGAGTTTATAAACGTTATCTTTGAACAGTTTGAAATCAAAGCACATACCAGAACCAATAAGAGCTGACGACAGACCAATACGATTGTGGGCCTTGCGGAAAATGGTATTGTTGATTTCCTCACTAACACCATCAAGCACAGCAATGTCATTGTCCTTGTTCTTAGCGCAACGGTGACATTGAATGGCTTTGTAACCATGAGCACATGAATCGTTCAGCTTCTGCAGGAAATCAGAATTAACTACATTGTCAGCATCCATGATGATGATATAATCATAATCTTCCTGAATCTGGTCCATGGCATACTGCATGGCTTTCGCCTTGCTGCTCTTCTCGAAAACTGGTTGAAGAAGGGTAATGGGAAGTTCACTCAAAGCCTGATTGGTTTCGGACTTCATGTGGTCGGAAATGACAGCTACATGGAAGGAATTGTATGGATAGTATTGCCCTAAAAAGGTGCGGACAGATGGAACAATAACGCGATCCTCATTATAAGCCGGGTAGAGCACCAAGTATGTGTAGTACTCTTTCTCGCGCATGGCCAACTTCTGGTCGGTCAAGAACAGCGTGAATTCATTGATACGTTTCTTCCAAAGCGTGGATACCAATGCAAAGAAAAGAATATATAAAGTTGAGGCAGCCAATAGGAGCCAGATAAGAATGTCGATGATATGTATGAAGTGCCAGAGCATAATAGTTATTTTTTAAGATCAACGGCCTCTGTAATTTTTCTGCCTAATTTGAATTTATGCAG
>JAEEGL014733864.1_pt1 | contig 13923 bp, 25 predicted proteins | sample 9134231 | NCBI WGS metagenome assembly JAEEGL01 (sample SAMN16246548, study PRJNA631951) | gut metagenome | biome: gut microbiome; feature: rumen; material: fiber-attached | host: Bos | place: Iran: Karaj | collected 2018-10
AAACACCTTGTTTAATATTAGTTACTGCGTCTCTCTACTCAATACCATTGAGTCTTTCTCTGAAGACTCCGGTAATAGAAGAAGTAGTTTGTTCTACGGATTGAATTGCTACCTCAATTGCTTGAACAGCTTGTGCCTTAAGAGTATCATCGAAACCATTAAAGATTGTGTTCATAGGAGCATTACCATTATCATTACGTCCTTCTTGAGTTGTATCAATCCATTCAATACCTGCTTTCTTATATGCTAACCATTTTTGAATTCTCTCTGGCCATTTAACACCTAAGTTAGTTGGAATAAGAGACATATCCATAATAGTACCAGAAGTACCACTGTTAGCAATTAAATTATCACGATAGTATATAAGTAAGTCATATCTGTCTTGAAGATGTGCACATTTAAGAATTAATGAGTAAGGTTTTTTAGAACGATTTAAGAAATATACACCATTAACTGATAAATCACACTCATTAGGTCTATCCTTAGAACGGATAGCTGTCTTATCTTCTCCTCTAAGTATATAAATTTCCTCTCCAATTCTTATACAGTTATAACGCTTCATTACAAAGTCATCATCTGTCTCTAACCACTCTACATCATATACAGGGATTAGACGGAATCGGTGAGTACCAGAATATTCATCATCAGGGTAACCAGGCATAGTATCGTATTCAGGTCCTTCTTCTTGCGGAGCAAAGTCTGCATAAGAACGTCTATAGACGGCTGAACCTTCATACCACTCTTCTTTAAGTTGTTTTAGATCCTCCTTTGGAATTTCCTTTCCATACTTTGCAAGAATCTGACTCTTAGTCATCCATTTACGAACAACACACCTATATGACTTACGTACATAAGGTGAATCAGGATTTCTATCAACAAAAGTATTAAGAGGATCTAAAACTTCTATATCAATATTCTTGCCGCTTGGAGAAGCTTTAACCCTAAAGAATGTATATCCAGTTATAAGTAAATCTGTTAATAACTGTCTAAGTTTAGTTATAAAATCAATCTCTCTTGACTGCATGATAAACTGAACAAGATTTTGTGCAGCTATTTCATACTGAGAAACAAAGGATTGATCAATGTCCTAAACTATTTTATCTAGCTATTGTTTGATAGCTGTATCAGTAGGGTCTTTACCTTGTATCATCTAAACTAACGAATTAGTCAAATGTTCTTTTAAGAATTTAACGATACCATTAGTAATTTCGAGTTGTTTCTCTCTTGTTATAGCACTAATAGTATCAGTATCCTTACACGAGATTTTTGGAATAATAGGAGTACCAAGATACTCACCAACCAAAGCATCTACGTGCTTCTTTAATAAAGGTGTAAACTCTACTGAAGTAGGACTACCTATTCCGAAGTTTTCCTCTAAGTATTTAAACTGTTCCGGATCTCTTTTACCGTTATAATAGTTATAAGCTTTTTGCAGCTCATACTTATCATACACAAGTTCCGCAATGACTTCGTTCGTTTTGTCTACAAGTTCTTTCTCGCTCATTGCAAATATTAATTGTATTACCTGGAACTTTCGTAGCTAAGTAATGTTTTACTCTATGTAACTTACGACTACGTATTTCCTCTCTCATAAAATCAAGGAACTCATCATCTGGTAAATCGGCAATTAAAACTAAAGGATTCTCTGACCTGTCTAGATTCAAAGATACCTTATAACCAACGGGGTCTAAGTCTTCAATTTTAATAGTGCCTATGAACTCCATTTTGTACAACTGCCTAATACAGTCGAGTATCGCTTGTTTCAAATCTGTATGCGTCATCGTCATCAACCTTTAGCTAATATTCAATTTTTGGTTTCTTAGGAATTATTCCGAAGTGTCGGATTCCTTTTTCATCTATCCAATAACCAAAGTCCTCAAAGGTTGCTTCATCGTTTTCTACCTTAACAGGCTAGCGACCTGAGAGTTCTTGATCAGCAAGTTCCATCATGCCGAATGCGGCAATAATATCGAACTTACCTTTATTTTCATCGTTGTAACTAGTTAACTAGTCAAGTATTTCCTCAAACCATATGTTATGACAATAGTCTTCTACGTAATCAGCAGTTAAATCGGTATGCATATCGATAATAACTTTAGTTGCTGGTGTACCATATGATTTAGAAGTACCATATTTAATATCAGTAAGCGTAGCGCGAGGTCTTTTCATAAAGTATTGAAGTCCATGATTTTCACGAGCCCATGTAACCATACCCATACGAGTAGCCTCTATGTTTATCTTACAATTATAATAACGTGCAAGGCACATTGCTATCTTGTAAGCTTCTCTGATATTTCCTGGTCTATCCTTATACATTGCCACTACTTGTGGCTCGCTCATGCCGAAAGCTCGTCTCTTGATAACCATGCAGAAGTCTGATGGATCTTTCGTTTCTTTAGAAGTTTGATTCTAACCGATATCAATACCGTCAATACCTGCTACATATAAGTTTTCCATCTCTTTATATACTGGCATTTCGAACTCTTCTCCTCTCTCTTCCGCAATTGCTTTCTTTTTCTGCATCTCTTCCATGTATAGGTCAGACCATACTGGATGTTCCAGAATTTTAACCTTACCATCAGGATGGGGTATCCATTTAATACCGTCGATATTCTCATAAGTATGTTTTCCGTTCTTATAGAAATAATCTATATATCCTGATACTGGACGTGGTCCAATTTTATGTAGTCTAATACGTGCTAATTGCTCAGAAATTTTTATCTTGTTAAACTTATTAACACCTTCCAAGTTGAAGGCTTCTTCTGCAAACCAGCATCGCTCAGCACATTTCTTATAATATTCTTCTGGAACTGCAAGTAAGTTATCGCGTTCTTCTTGTAGTTCCTTTTTATATTCTTCAATCTTACAGACTCCTCTATTATCCATAAACTCTGAACGAAGTGATTGAACAAAGTATGGAATGAAGAATCCACTTTCAATGTATGATCCATCTTGTGTGTAATTATGTCTATAAGGTAGAACTTTAAAAGCTTTAGGATGGTAATATATCTTTTTAAGTCCTTCAAGAGGAGCACCCATATCACCACCAGTTCCACCATATAACATAGTACCACGAGGAACACCTTGAACTTCACAAAGCTCTTGTCCCTGCACAACTGCAGTAGTTAAACCTGGCCAAGAACCTGCTTCATCATATATTAATAAATCAACACGGTCACCACGAATATTAGATGGTTTAGCAGCGTTAATACCAACACACTCCGATAAGAATCCGAAGTCTTCAAACTGTCCTTGAACTTTACGTTGTAATCCAGACTTTCTATGAAGTGCTTTATCAATAATACGTGGTTTAAACATTCCTCCCTATGTACAAGTATTTAAGAACGTTAGAGCATGGTCAAACTTACTAAATGTACCATTCAAGAAGGTATCATTGTAACAAGTAATCATTGTTCTACTATGTCTAATAACTGAGTACATACGAGCGGTCAAAGAAGCATTGATTTCCGAGAATCCAATAGAACGAGCCTTAAATAAGGCAGCGTGTTTGTGTAGAACTCTCGCCATTTCTAAGTAATGGAAGAATGTATAGTGTGATGCGAAGAATATAGGGAAACCCTCATCGAGTCCTGAGCCTGAGGCTTTTTTCTCATCAACTATTGGAAGTCTGTAAAAGTTAAGGAAGAAATAATTATCTCCTGTTATTCTGTAACCATTTACTGTCATTCCATACTTACATCGTTTGTATTGCTCAGCCCAGAACTCATTATATCTTTTACTATGTGGCAAATATGAACAATATTTACCAGTATTCTCAAAGACTTTTCGGGTTTCTATAAACCAATTTGGATCAAAGTCTAATCCCTAGGTTTCTGATAAAGGTCTATATCCTGTTAATTCGTAAGAAAGAGTAGGATCAAAGTATTCAATCTTCTAATCCTTTGGTACATCCCAATAATCCTTATTGGCGTCTCTTTCTTCTCTAAGTTGCTAAACAAGTTCTCTCGCTTCTTTAGCATCCTCTTCAATTTCTTTATTCTATACGTCTTCGATTATTTCCTGAATTTCATCAGGTAACTTTCTCTTACGTGGCATTAAAAGTCTCCTGGATCAAATCCTTCTTCGACACCTGCACGTGTTGTAGATTGTTCTGTGAGCTCTTTCTTAACCTATTCCTCAAGAGTTACAAGTTCTTCATGGACTTTATGTAGTTGGGACATTTCCTTCATAACTTTCTCTGCAGAGAAAACAGGTTTACCATTTTGGTCACGCTCATTTAAGTCTACAATAGTATCAAAGTAATCTATGAACTAATCAGCAGCTCTCTTAGCGGACTCTAAAAGTTTAATAGACTTATTAGAATCTTGGAGAGCTCTATATTTTCGACAAGCAGCTCTAAATATAGGGTCATTAAACTATTCCTCAGTGAGTCCGGAATCGTTTATAGCTTCTTCATGTTTTTCCTATTCAGTATATTGATTATAAGGACTCTTCCAATCAATAGCTAAATAGATGTATGTGAATTCCGCCCAAGCCCTACTTTTATCACTTGATTTGTCTCGTTTTAGCAAATCGCCAAATTCTTTTACTAATAGTATTTCTGGTTCATTTAACTCAAGTACCTTTAAAAGGTTATTATACATAAACACATTCATAATCCTAACCAGTTTTAATTATTATTTCCAATTTTTATTAAGTCCTAAACCTATTTTACCAATATTAGTTCCTTTACCGATTTTAATATTTGCTCCTGGAATTATATATCCTTCTGGAACTACTTGTTTAGCATGACTAATAGGTTTACTTCTATCAGTATAGAGGTATTGACCAGTCGAATGATTTTGTCTCATCCAATATTGTCTTCCGTCTCTACCTACATACTCAATAGCGCCCATAGGCATGTTATATCTTACTTGATAATTAGGAGCTGACTTTTTAGCCGGTTGTCTGCGTGTTCCTATAACAGTAATGCCTGGAAGTACTGACTCTGTACCTTGCTGACGTATTTCACGATCATTACCTCTCATTTCATTTGAAGTAGGATTATTTCTATCCCAACCTAAATGTTTAGGAGATTTGTCAGTAGGTAACTGAGCAGATGCTTCATTCATATTATCCCTGAAAGATTCATAAGCTACATCATTTCCCTTGTCCTTAGAATTGTACATTTTACCATTCCAATTAAAGTAACGTAACTTATTCTTTCTTGCAGTATTCCAAGCATCCTTAAAAGACCCACCTGCTTGGAATCCTATGATACCTCCAAACATGTGTTTCTTAGCCTTACCGCCACACTTCTCTTCTTGAACTTCGTGTTGTTTCTTTACCTTCTCAGGAAGCTTATTCCACTTAGTTTGAACATCAGTAGAATCTTTCTTCTCTGCAGGATTCTTGGTTCCTTTTAAACGATACTTAAGAAGTTTCTTATCATCTTCTTTAGTCCATTTGTTAGCCTTAGGTTTACCACCATCAGCAAACTTAGCTTTTAAGCCACCACAAGCTTTCTTCTTTTTAAAGTCTGCAATCTCCTTCTTTCCATCTTTCTCTTTTGCGCCTCCGGCGGGTTTAACAAATTTCTTCTTAACTTGTCCGCCTTCTTTATAATATTCTACTTCCATTCCCTCTGGAGCTAAACCTCTAAGAGAACGTACATAATTAAGTTTCGCGCCAAGTCTAGCTTTTGGAGCTTGTTGCATCTCCTGTAGGAATTGACCCATAGCTTGTTCTAAAGCTTGTTCATTTCCTTGTAATTGTTGAATATTTAAACCTTTAGCTTGTGCCCATTTTCCGAAAGCAGTCATGATTTGCTTCTACTTGTCTTGAGGAAGCTTAGCTATTTCTTGTAGAATACTGCCCTATGGTGCAGCTCCACCTGCTTGATACTTATTAATCATTGTTTTCTACTTTTACTAGGTCCTTAGTATTAAATACAGCCTCTTGTAAGAGTCCGTCTTTTGTAAACCATCTACACTTAATACCCTTCAAACCGGAACTATCTTTAAATAATGCTTGCTCCTTACGTAGAACAAGCATAACTGGAGCCTGCATCTTCTATCTTAGAGTAACACAGTCTCCAGGCTTAAAATAAACTTTCTCATTTGTTTCCATAGTTCTTCTTTCTCTCTGTTAGATTTTCATTAACAATAGCCATGACTCTATTCTCGGCAACAGTCACGAATCCTTGACGGAAGAAAGGTATCATATTTTCACTAGCTATAGTGTAGAAAACAACATCGCCAGGTTGAACGAACTTACACTCGTATCCAGTCTCAATAACTGTTCCGACCTTAATAAATTCTTTCTCCTGTTCAATCTCACCTGTTTCGTTAGATTTATATTCTGGTGTCATTCCACCTAAGTCAGTAATAATTCCGCCTTCAATTTTAACCTCCTGGAAAGGATTCTTTGCAAAAGGTTTAATAAGTAAGTAACTTGTTCCTGGCATTATTTCTAAGCCATTTATATCATGAGAAATAGCTTTAGCATATTCCATTAATGCTTGATTATGTTTCTCAAATTTATCGTTGATTCTATTTACTCCCTCATTAAACTTATCTGCCTGTTCTTCCATTAAAATGTCATTAGCATTTTTACCATTTACTGTGAAAGCTTTTCCATCGCCTTCCATCCCAATTAAGTCTTGGGCTAACTTTTCATTTTTATTCATACTCATTTACCATTTATCAATCATACAATGTTCATCTTCAACTCTTACTTTACTCTCTAAAATACAACCACATTGGTCACAAATATATTGTCCCATGAAGAGCATTCTATGCTCACACTTGTTACAATACTTGAGACGTATAGTTGCTAAATCTTGATTCTTATTGAAAATATTTCTATATGTTCCAATAATTATATTTCGAATTTTTCTTAACACTCTGACCATTTTCCTGCTGGACATTTAGATTTTCTGTTAGCTATCTTCCATTTAAGATGACATCCACATCCTTTTATATAACCATCTTTAGGATATGTAGAAACATCATTATTCTCCGGATTTAAGTAGAGACCAGCGTTACACATTTCGGTAACAGTATCACATATTGGACAAGCTCTACATATAATGGTTCTTTCAGTAACGTACTCTGGTACCATAATTAATATTCAATCCTTTGACGCTTCTTTTTACTTTCATCTAAGATAGTCTTCTTTTTAAAGTATCCTAACATAAGTCCGACTTCCTTTTTAAGATATGGCATATGATATACTGTCATATGACCTTCGTGATCAAAATGAACAAGTACAAGATCCTCAATTTCATATTCGGGATTTAATTGTTGCATCATCCATGCATATGTAGAAAGTTGCATAGCATAGTGCCAATAATTAACATCATCTAAATTATTTAGAGGATATTGCATCTTAACAGAACTCTTAGTCTTAGTATTAAAGAAACTCTTAGTTTCAATTTTCTTATTAGTTTTCCAGTCAGCAATAGTAATTTTATTACCTTTCTTAACTAATAAATCAATTTGTCCAGCTACAGCCATTCTTCCGTCTTTGGTTACATACGAAATAAGATATTCAGGATATACAGCGTTCTCTATATCTAAGTCTGTATAATCCTTTCGGCATTCAAACTTTCCACCAATTTCATACTTTGACAAGCTAATGTTCTTGGGTTTATCATAAAAAGAGTTTTCTAATTCTGCATGAATCTTAGTTCCTCTTTCGCAAGATACACGTTTCTCATTATCCCAGGCATCTAAGATAGCCTGCTGCTCTCTATTGAAATCGTTTTCATTAATACCATAAGCATCAAGTAATGCTGGGTCAAATTTCTTAGTAGCCAGTAACGACTTTTTCTCTATTGCCCAATCTTCTTTAGGTAAGAGTTTTTCCATTGCCTTATAGGCTGACCAAAACTGCTCATCGAAAGGTTGGGTAAAAGAATGAATCATTGTAGTCACAGAAGTGAACTTTAAAGATGGATTAGTAACATCATAATAAATATGCGAATCCTCTTCGAAAGCTATATTACCATTCTGTTTCGTAATTTTACTTTTATCCATTTGTCATAAATCATTAAATCATTAAACACATTTATCTAGAATTATTTTATACTTTTCAAGTATAAGCATATTATTTGTCGAGAACAAATCAATTATTATTATATTATGTTAAATCTTGAAATCAATCCAATTTTCGGCTTAGAATATGTTCCTACCTTTAAGAATGGGTCTGGAATCCATATAAAGGAAAAGAATAGAGGAAAATTTACTAAGTCAGCTAAAGCAGCAGGAGAATCTGTTCAAGAACATGCTGCTCATGTATTATCAGATCCTAACGCTACTCCTCTTCAAAAGAAGAGAGCTAATTTTGCTAGAAACGCTGCTAAATGGAAACACGAGGACGGTGGTAAAACCCATAAACCATTTGGTCATAGAAGTGTGTTAGATAATGGGTGGCAATCAACTAAATAGTTAAAGAATAAGAAAAATGTATATGGGAAATAAATATGGTCCCTATGATTATAATTCCTTTGATGTACATTTAAGAACTCCTCCGAATTAGAAGATACCTTTAAGGACAATCTTTCAAGCCAAGAGTGGAGGATTTAGTTCCAAAAGAATTTGTGGAGTAGTAGGATGGATAGTAGCTATGTTCTGTTTCGTATGGTGCGTAATTACTGGTTCTGCTGCTCCTGACTTTTCAGTAGAATTAGTAGGAGGGTGTGTTGCCTTATTAGGTGTTGATAAAATCTCTGACGCAATAGGAGGATTTAGACATGGAGGAATTTAATGTAGAATCTCTAACTAAGATTGGAGAAGGGTATGAATCTATCGTATATGATGGGAATGATGGTTATGTATATAAGGTATATAAACACGTAATAGATTTAGATAAGTTACAAAGTAATATTGAGAAGTTTAATCAAACTTCTATATTTGAGAAATGTGAAATAGTTGGATACGATATAAATAAACATTATGTAGTAAGGTAGAAAAAACTAATTCCGCTTAATAAATATTACTTTGATTTAATTATAAAAGCTTTTAAAGATAGTGGATTCACAACTGAAACTAAATATGAAGATTAGACTCTTATAAGATTTACTAATGGTGAATTAAATTTATACGATATAGGAGGAAAGAATTTAGGAGTAGATGAAAACGGTAATATTAAATTGCTTGATGCAGGTATTTCACGATGAAGAAATTATTACTATTAATGTTACTCTTTTTAATGTCTTGTCACACAACTAAAGTTATTCATAATAATCTTTAGAGCTATGAATAGTTGGATTCTATTTTTAAAGCTGAAAGAATTCTGACTTATGATAGTTTACCTTTACAAGACTACGAAACTAAGAGGTGGTTTTATGAGTATTATTTCATAAGAGACTCTTTAATTATTAGATGGATACCACGAGGAGATAGTGTACAAATAACTAAAAGAATAGACCCATGTTTGGATTAATTAAATCTAATTTAGTCGGAGATGAACGACACTTTTATACAACTCAACCAGTTGGTTAGTCTTTTTCACATAGAATAGATACTGTATTTAATCAAGGTTCCGATCCTATCTGTGCTGCTTGTGCAGTATGTGCATTTTTAAATTGGAGATTTCCAGAAAAAGGTCCTTGGGATCCCTGGGAATTATTTAATAGAGCAGGAGGTACTAGAGCAGGCATCTCTTTTAAAGAAATTCTTCAATATCTTAGAAAGAAAGGAGTAATCCAAGAATATGCTTTGATACACTCTGAACAAGCCTTAAAGACAGCTATTAGAGTAAATGGTCCTTGTTTAGGAGCATTAAATGTTTATGATTCTAATAGTTGTAGTTTCTGGGATGGAAGAAAATTAGAAGGCGGACACGGTATATCTTTAATAGGTTGGAAAGGTGACGACTTCATTATTCAAAATAGTTGGGGAGAAGGTTGGTGTAAGCAAGGTGTTACATTACTTCCCTCTAATAGATTTAATCTCTTACAAGAGATGTGGACAATTATAGCGTAACACCTTAGTCGCGGACATAAAAATAGGAGGCTCCTCAAAGTTGAGGGGTCTCCTTTTTCTTTATTACACATTCTGTAGTTAGAATTAATGATGCTACTGAAGCAGCATTTTCTAATGCAGTACGTGCTACCTTTGCTGGGTCTAATACTCCAGCCTTTATTAAGTCTTCATATTCTCCTGTCTTTGCATTATATCCACAGCCAGGACGCATCTCTCTAACTTTAGCAATTACTAAGTCTGCTGAGACATCTCCATTAGCACATATTTGGCGGAGGGGCGCTTCGATCGCCTTGTAGACGATTTCCACTCCTATTGCTTGGTCTCCTGTTGCTATTGGTCTTGGTGCATGAATATACGTCGATCCACCTCCTGCGACCACTCCTTCATCGATAGCGGCTCTTGTTGCGCAGATTGCGTCATCTATTCTATCACGCTTTTCAGCTAATTCCACTTCAGAGGAAGCTCCGACATATAGTACGGCTACACCTCCAGCTAATCTAGCAGCCCGTTCCCTATCCAGATTTTTGACATATTCTGTTGTGTCTCCATTACCATTTATAATTGTTACATAGTCCTTAGTAATAGTTACTTTCTCACATCCACCAATACATTTAATTGCAGGTTCTTCTTCGGTACAGAATTTACCACCTGTTACAGCAACTATATCTTCTAACATCTCTTGTCTCTTATAGAAAGGAGACTTTACTACACAGACTTTAAGTCCATTGTTAATTCTATTAATAATAAGAGTCGATAAAAGGTCAGGATCAATGTCATTAACTATAAATAAGATTGAACGATTTTTCTCCGAACACATCTGAAGAACATACAAGAATTCTTTAATGTTGTCTATCTTTCTATTGCATATTAAGATAATAGGCTCTTCGAGTACACAACTATTATTGTCAGTATTAGTTACAAAGTATGGAGAAAGATAAGAACTCTCAAATCTAAGACCTTCTACTACTTGAATATAAGTCTCAGTAGATTGAGAACTCTCCATTGTTATAACTCCATTCATTGTTACTTTTTTAAATGCTTCTGCTATAAGCTTTCCTATCTCTGGATCATTATTCGCAGATATAGTAGCTACGTGTTCTATTGAATCATAGTCAACTGGAATAGCTAAACTCTTTATGTAATCCCTAATTGATCCAACAGCTTTAGATATTCCTTTCTGTATTTCGGATGGACTAGCTCCAGCTGTGACATTCTTAAGTCCTTCGTTAACCATTGATTGCGCCAATACGGTAGCTGTAGTTGTTCCATCTCCTGCATCGTTACCTGTTTTGCTGGCAACACTTCTAACTAATTCTGCTCCTATATTTTCATATGGGTCTTCTAAATAAACTGCTTTAGCTACTGTAACACCATCTTTAGTAATGTGAGGTGCTCCATATGGCTGTTCTATTACTACATTTCTTCCCTTTGGTCCAAGGGTAACTTTAACGGCATTTGCTAACTTATTAACGCCATCTTTCAGACGTTTTCTAGCTTCTTCATTATAAATCATTCTCTATCGGGGTCTATTGATAATTCATTAATAGTATCTAAAAAATCTAGAAACCATTGTTCATCTAATTGATTAGTTGTTTCTGCATACTTTCTAACTAGTTTAATAGAACCAATAGCTATTGACATTTGTTTCTTTATATCATAGTCTTCTATTGCTCCAACTGCTTTCATTGCTTCATATAATTTATCATTCATAATATGTCTCTTACATCACTCATAAAACTCTCATAATCTTCTATTAAACCATTATCTAATGCAAACTTTTCAAGTTCTTTAATATCCTTTAATATTATTTCCGAATAAATTTCGAAAGTTCTTTTTGGATTACTTTTATCAGGTGAGCGGTTCATAGTCTTGATAGCCTTTAATATACTTGTAACTTTCAATATCTGGTTCTTTACCATATAGTAACTGACCCGTCTTCTTATTCCGGAATACATATTTAATTGCTTGTTCATTATTCTCAAGTTCTTTTCGGAACTCAGGACTACAAGTATATTTCCAATATGCTAATTTATCAGCTACTTCATTATTCTTACAATATTCTAAAACAGGCTTTCTAAAGGCTTTACGTTTTACAATTACTTCACCTTCGTAAATAAATATTGCTCTCATATTCTAATATGTGCTCTTTGGTCTAATAACTTTTTTAACTCATGTGGAGTAACTTCTATTTGCTTCCACTCTTCATATTCATTTAAATCTCCTAATGTTCCATAGTGCAATAGAAATACCCACCTGGGCATAAATATATCTATAAAGCACATACTGGGATAATCCTTAATTTCTCTAATCCAAACTTTCATAACTAATAATTTTTAATTGGTTGGGGTAGTAGGATTCGAACCCACACTTACGCCTTCAGAGGGCTACGGATTTAGAGTCCGCTGTGCTACCATTACACCATACCCCAAAATTGTATCAGTGATGAACAAAAATACCTTCTCAACGAATTAACGGCAAGAAGGTAATATCTGTTTCAACTCATTTAGCTTAGCTTCAATAACTTTGCTAAGAGCTTGCTTGAATTTTATGATTGCACTTCTAACAGCTTCTAAGTCATCAGAATGTAGACAATTATCAATTCGTTTTACTTCATCTTCTCCTAATACTTCTAATGTTGCCATAAATAAATCATCTGGTAAAGTATTCAAGTACTCCTCGAATTTCTCAGTTTGAATTTTGGCAGAATTATCTTTTAATACTTCGATTCTAATATTGATTATATTGTCACCATTAGTGGATACAGTTGCTTTCACACTTTTATTCTCAAGATTAAAATCAGCTCCTACTTGTCTAAGTAATTCCTCGATTTTTGTCATAATTTCATTTCTAATTAGTTTATTATTCTCATCTGGATTATTTCTATACAAGTAATATATTCTCAATTGTTAATTCCAAATTAATTTAATATTAATTTTTGTTAATTCATATAAATACTCAATTTTCATAAATTTTAGGTAGTTATCTACTACTGGGTACAGGTACTTATATATAAATCCCCCCCCCCCCTATTATGTAGTACCTACTTGCATATATATTTACTATTGCCAAAATTTTCCAAGTGGTATCGGGGAGGCGGTCCACAACCCCCTCAGTCCCCGGCCCATATTTGGAATAAAAACAAAATATATTTACTTAATCACTTTTAAGCGTATGAAAGAAATAGTATCAAATTCAGCAATTCTGAGTCAGTTCAAGGAGCAGGCTGAGGCTCTTGGTCGTACCGTCAACCTCGATGAGGAGAAGCGTGTAGGTTCTAACGGCTACAATATCGGGCAAACATTCACGCTCGATGGTACCATTAAGATTGCTAAGGTTAGCCGTAACGGCGAAACCACTGGCGTGTTCTTGGCACTCGGAACTAAGGAAGGCACTGACCTCTCCTTGCAGTCACTGATGGGCTTATCAAGCCTGCGTGGTTACGAGATGGAGGGCGAGGCTGAGGATTCGACTGGCAACCACTACGATGCCGAGGTCGCTGCCGACGTCAAGAAGGACTTCGTAGGTTGGAAGAACCTCAAGACTCGTGACCTCTACGAGATGGCTGCCCTCATCGAGTCAGGCGACATCAAACTCGCCGACAAGAAGGTAACCTACAAAGGTCGTGTGTTCCGCAAGTGGACTGCCCGCAATGCTGGCACTGACTTGACCACTGGTCAGGCTTATGCCGAGGGCGACCAGCGCGTTTCTCGCGTTCAGTTGTGGCACGTCGCTGCGTAAGGAGTTATGGGGAGAAATCCCCATTAACCCCTTGTATTTGTAGGTATGATGCTACTCTGTGTGAAAGGAAAAGTTGGAGGGATGACATTGGTAAGCGATGATAACGGTCAATCGTATAAGTTGCTAAACCTTTGTATACCTCCATACTTGAACTTCTCTGGATACTTTCAACTGCTCGAAAAGCCGAAAGGTTTTGAGGTGATTCGAGTGGTTAGGATATAATCCTATTTGTAGGCTAGGTGTTAAACGCGCGCAA
>JAEEGL017113286.1_pt1 | contig 13923 bp, 13 predicted proteins | sample 9134231 | NCBI WGS metagenome assembly JAEEGL01 (sample SAMN16246548, study PRJNA631951) | gut metagenome | biome: gut microbiome; feature: rumen; material: fiber-attached | host: Bos | place: Iran: Karaj | collected 2018-10
CTGAGAAGTTTCCGATAATTCTTCAACAATATATCTGGATGCAACAATATCAACATCTGGCTGATCGCCTTCAAGATTGATTGATATCTTTGTTTCCCCAGCTCCGATAGCTCCAGAATTAACAGTAAAGATGCTGCCGTCAGTTGCAGTAACGTTCATTTGATTTAAATCATATGAGCCGCCAAATATAACGAAAGGCTGTTCAGCTGTAACGTTGTAGTTGTATGATCTGAAGCGAACATCTCCGTTGATATAAATACCAATATCGTCTGATGTTAATACGTTCTTATTTGCTGGATCATTCTTTTCAAGGAAAAGAAAATAATTCATGTTATTAAAACTTCTTGGCAAATCTACCTTGATGCCATATTCAGTAGCTTTGTTTATGTTGCCGGAGAAATTAACGCCGCCCGTCGGATTCATGCTGTAAGCGCCTCTAGGTCTTGTGATCCAGTTCAAGCCAATTTTGCCACTCAAAGTTACATTGTCTTTAATTGTGGTCCTTCTCTGGTCATTGATAACGGTGACAGCAGCTCCGTTTGGATTGCTAATCAAAATATTGCCATCAATATTCAACAGGTTGTAATTCTTGATAACCGTTGCTCCGTTGCCAATTATCTTTGCCTGCGTTTCAGATGAATTAATTATTCTTACAGCACAGTTCTGAGGAACGTGCAATTCATTTGCACCAACATCAACCGTTTTGCCGTTAAGGTCAATGGTCAAATGTCTTGTATCTGTATCGCTTTCAATTCCCCAAGAAGGAATGCTGCTAATATGGCATTTTCTGTAAGTGTAAGGTTACCTGTTAACTTAATAGTTGAACCATATGTATTGTTTAATGCTTCAATTCTTTGAACAAGTCTTTCTGCTTCGTTTTCGCCAGGAGCAAACTCTTCTACTCCGCCTTGTGTAGCTGTCTGAATGTTGTTGCCGTTTCTGTATTGTTCAAGTAACGCAAACGCTGTTGCTTTTGTCTTGAGTTGTAATATTAATAAGCTGCTACCGTTTTCCTGTTGAGACATTTCAAGCAGAATTGCCGGTTCGTTATTGTGATATTGATTGAAATCTTCTTTGTTTGTAAATACATTGCTTACGTAACATAGTTTGTTATTTGAATCATAATAGCCCATTCCGTTACGTAGATAATACTTATAGTCGTTCTGAATTTGACTGCTAGGCCCTTCCCTTCTTTGCATCATGTAAGTTATATGATGTGAGAAAGGTGTTGTATATTTCTGCAGATCAGACAGACCTATTCCTTGTTCAATAGCCTGAGTTTGCGTTGGAAGATATACTTCAACATAGTATTTTTCTCTTGTCATCAGGAATGTTCCGTCATCATACACAATGTCTACTGTTTCTGGGTTCGGGTTGAAATTGTATTTTATTAAAATACTGTCATATTCGAAGTTAAGGTTGTTAAAAACATCGATTATATTACCCGAGAAGTTTTCTGATACATATGCTGTATATTGCTGGCCATGATAATCAGAAACTCTTTTTATATATCTGTTATTATCTATTATTATGCTTTCGTCTTGTGGCCCACCACTTGGACCATTTGGCCACGAAACAACGCTAACTTCATAAATATTCTCTGAATTTGCCTTTTTTAAAACATATTTGACTTTTGGGAATTTTCCTTCAGGGTTCGTTTCAAAACGATATTTTTTATCTATAACTTCAAAGCCCTCTTTAAACGTCAAAGTAAAATAATTACTTTCAAGGCTTAAATCTTTATAGTTCGCTGTATTATAATCTTCCTGTTTCTGAAGTTCTTCGATGTTCAAAACAAGCGTGCTAAGATCTTTCGATGTAAAAAAGTTAAATACAACTTCTTTGAATAAATTGTCTTGCTCTTGTAAATCCTTATAATATATTAAATCAACATCATCGTTTTCGGCTATTGCAATATTGGTTACTACTATACGCTGTGCTAAAAAACTGTTTGAAGGCTGTACACGAATATAATGCTTTTGAGTTACGACGGTATCGTCATTTAAGGTTCCGGTCGTTATATAAATATAATCAGCATTTTGTTGCAGAGAAATTTTTTTGTTTTCTGTTCCTGCAACATCTGCCGGTTCAGCTACTGAAATCTCATCGCTTTTTAATGATTCGACAGTCCAGTTTTTATATTTGCTGTTTCTACTTAAGATGATATCTACAGGACTATCTATAGAATCGACAGCAATTTCCCATTCATATCTTTGCTTTTGCTCGTTGTATGAGGACATATATGACAAATTGTCTGCAATCAAAATTACAGAATCTGTTTCTTCTTTCTGACCTTCTGCATTGTTGTTTGCTGGCGTACCCAAAACAGCGGGATCTCCCTCTGGCTGATTTTCATTTCCAGATAAATTGTTTTCCGCGTTATTTTGCTGTTGAGGTTCGTTGTTGGTTTCCTCGCCCGTCGCCATGATTCTTGTTGTAAAAACATTGCAGAACATTAGAATCAAAGCAAGAAATACTAATAATCTTTTTTTCATGATATGCCTCCAGGAGCCTAACTAAAAAGCATTTTGGGTATGGTTCCCCAAGATAATTTTAACATGTATTTATTCAAGTTTTTCCTTGTTCTAATATTTTTGAGTACTATTGATCCATCTGAAAGCTATGTGTTGTAATATTATCTTATGAAAAAGATTTACCTGGCAGGAGGCTGCTTCTGGGGAGTACAGCATTATCTGTCATTAATCAACGGTGTCAAGAAGACAGTTGTCGGCTATGCCAACAGCGACATTCAATCCCCGTCCTATGAAGATCTCAAGGCTCATCGCTCTTTAGCCAGCGAGACTGTAGAAGTCACTTATGATGAAAATGAGATCTCTTTAAAAGAACTGCTTGACCTTTTCTTTATGATCATCGATCCGACGATTCTTGACCAGCAAGGACACGATATCGGCCATCAGTACCGTACGGGCATCTATTATGTCGATAAGGAAGATGAAGGCATAATAAAAGAGAGTTTAAGTGAACTCTCTAAACACTATGATAAGCCGATTGTAACAGAACTTCTTCCTTTAGCCAATTTCACGACCGGTGAAGAATACCATCAGGATTATCTGATCAAGAATCCTGAAGGCTATTGCCATGTCGACAGAAAGATGTTCGAAATAGCCAGAAACTATAAGAAGGCTTAACCCAGAAACTTCTTAAGATCATTCCTTGATGCTTCAGGATTGATCTTTTTTAATTGTCTCAAAAGACGCTCGTATGACTCTTCAGGGGTGCGCTTGTAGCACTTATCCGCAAATTTCTTTCCGTAGTATTCTTCCGGGGTGGCATATCTTGAAATGCCCCAGCCATAGAATTCGCCGTTTTTATCGGTCTCATATTCAAAATCGATGATCAGTACATAGCCCTTCATCTGCAGGCTGGTGATAGTTGTATCAAAACCCTTTCTCGGTTCCCAGGTATCTTTCCCTTTTTCTCTTGGTTTGACATAGCCGCCTATCGCTTTTGCTGTTTTTGATAGAATGGAGTGTTTTGAAGCGATTATGTTGTAGAGGAATTCTTCATTGTAGTTAACCAGACCATCAGATACTCTGGCTTCAAAATCATAGCCGTCACGACGGTAATTCGCAAAATCATAGAACCATTTCTTTGAAATGAAACAGGCCTTCTTTTCAAAGAACTTGCCATAGGCACATCTGGTCTCCTGTATGACCGGGCCTTTCCATTCCCAGATGCCGGGACTTATATTGAAATATACCTTGGGATCGCAGTTCTCTTCGATCGAAAAGCCTTTGACCGAATTTGAAAAGAATGGCAGGATGCCATACTCTTCAATTGCGTTTATCATGTCTTCTTTTGATTTGATGTAGATGTCCATTTATTTGACGAAATATGCGGCTGCGATTGCGCCGCTTCCGGCATATGTTCCTACGGTTGCGCCGACATAGTATGTCGGAACTTCAACATCACCATAAAGGTCTTTATTCATAGCGATGAACTCGTTGATATTTGTATCATCACTTCCGGAATAGGCATATCCGCAAGGCATGGAAAGATCGATACCGCCTTCCTTGAGGATGTAGTCTCTCATGGCCTGATAGCCTTTCTTCATTCCTCTTACCTTGCCGGGAATATCGACCACACCATCGGTGATCGTAATTAATGGCTTGATCGATAATACTTCGCCAACAAAAGCTGTAGTCGAAGAGATTCGTCCGCCTTTCTTGAGGTTTTCCAAAGTCGCAAAGATCGCAATGATCCTGACTTTGTCTCTGGTTTTTTCCAGTTCGCTGTAGATCTCATCAAGATTCTTTCCTTCATCGGCCAGTCTCTTGGCATATTCTGCCAGTAAGCCTTCACTGATACAGAAGTGTCTGCTGTCAAAGACTCTGACTTTGCCGTCGAATTCTGAAGCGGCCATAGTGGCGCTCTGGATAGTGCCTGATACGCCTGAAGAAATGCAGACATACAGTACATCGCTGCCGTCAGCCGTTTCTTCCTTGAATATTTCAGAATATCTGAATGGCGGAATCTGCGAAGTCTTAGGAAGTTCCGGTTCCTGATCAAGTTTTTCATAGAATTCCTTGGATGTCATGGTTACACCATCAAGATATTCATCGGTTCCGAATCTGAAAGTAAGCGGCAATACTCTTATACCAAGTTCCTTGGCTCTGTTCTGCGAGATATCGCTGCCGGAATCTGTAACTATTTTTACGCTCACGTTAATCTCCTTTTATATTTCTTTTCTCTTCTGTATTATACAAAACTAGCTGAAAAAATACTGCACCATGACCATATATGCGATCGTTCCGCTGAGGATGGAAATGCTGGTATTGTGTTTCCATTTATAAGTCAGGATGACAATGATGCCTGAGATTAGTTCCGGCACAAATCTTCCTGTATCTGCAAAACTCACATTTCTAAGACAATACACCACCAGCATCGCCATGGCACACATCGGCAACACCTTGCCCAGATACATGATGAAATCAGGTGTTTTATTTCTGGATAAAACAAACGGCAGAAATCTGATAGCGATTGTTGTTAAAGAAATGACAACGGCAATCATCCAGTTATGCATGATCATCACCTCTGATTTTTCTTAAGATGAATAACGATAAAATAATTCCAATCATTGAAGGGATCAGAAAATCATCGCTTCCGAAAATCAAAAGACATATTACAGATATGATGAAACTGAGTATTACAGGAAGATGATTTCTGCTGTTTTCCCATTGACTGATGACGATGACGATAAACAGAGCCGTCATTGAAAAATCAATGCCTGTATAGTTGAAAGGGATGATATCGCCCAAAACATTTCCGATCAAAGATCCGCTGATCCAGTATAGGTGATTAAGTAGTGACAGATAGAAATAGTAATCCTCGTCTCTGTCTTTCTTGTTGCAGACGATCGAAAAAGTCTCGTCAGTCAGCGCAAAGATATTATATGCTTTGTGCTTCTTAAGACTTCCATATTCCTTCAGCATGCCTACACCATAGAAAAGATGTCTGATGTTTACCATGATTGTCATGAAAAAGGCGGTTATCAGTGAAGCGCCATTGCTTAAAAGATCTATCCCCACATACTGCATGCTTCCGGCATAGATGAGCCCGCTCATGAACAAGCACATCGCAAAACCATATCCCCTGGCTTTTAATAGCACACCAAAACCGATGCCCAATACGATATATCCCGGCAGGATATTCAACGAATCTTTCAGTGCTTCTTTAAACGTTTCTTTATTCATTCCTTTTTTAGACATCTTAACACAAGTTGTGACAACCCATTATAAAAAAGGCTTTTTCAGCCTTTATCATCTTTTAAGTAATGATCTTACAGATTTGCCTTGATCTTATCGATGATCTCCTGATATTCCTCATCGCTAAGGAACGTCTTTCCTGGATTCATCTCAAAGGTTCCGCCCCATTCAAATCCATCCTTATACTTTGGTACCAGATGCATATGCAGGTGACAGCCTGTATCGCCATAGGCACCATAGTTAACCTTGTCAGGATTGAAAGCCTTATGGATGGCGTTGGAAACTCTGACCACATCATTCATGAATGCTGTTCTTTCTTCTTCGCTGATGTTTATCAGTTCGCTTATATGATCCTTATAGGCAACAACACATCTTCCTCTGTGACTTTGTTCCTTGAATAAGACCAGCTGACTGACGTTCAGATCGCAGATCTTGATACCGAACTTGTCCAGCAGTTCTCCGCCTACGCAATAAGCACAATTATTATCTTTCATTTTCTTCTATCTCCTGTTTATCTATATTCTAGCAAAGCGAAGCTCTGTTTTTCTGATTAAATGCTAGAATTAAGACATGAAGATGAAAAACATATTTAATTTCAAATTTTTTGTTGTCGTAAGTATTGTCTTTACACTGTTTACTGGCGGTGTAACTGTAAATGCCGATGATGGCTACCAACTGGAAGAAGTTGTCGTCTTAAGCCGCCACAACATCCGTGCTCCGTTATCTTCCAAGGGATCGATCCTGGACAGCGCAACACCTCACACCTGGTTTGAATGGTCATCAGGAGCTTCTGAACTTTCCTTAAGAGGAGGAATGCTGGAAACAGCAATGGGACAGTATTTTCGCAAGTGGCTGGTCGCTGAAGGATTGTTTGAAGAAAACTATCGTCCGACCGGTGAAGAAGTACGTTTCTATGCCAACGGCAAGCAGCGTACGATCGCTACAGCTCAGTATTTCTCCAGCGGTTTTCTGCCGGTGGCCAACAGCGATATCATCTGTAAAATCGAATACAACAAGATGGATCCGGTCTTTACGCCAAAACTGACTTTTGTTTCGGATAAATATATTGAAGATGCCACAAAGCAGATGAAGGCCAACATGAAGGATCTGACCAGCGAATACAACCTGCTTATGGATGTTCTGGATTTCAAGGATTCCGATGCCTATAAAAACGGAGAGATTAAAGACTTTAACGAGGACAGCACCGAAATAGTAATGCCTTTGGATGATGAACCTAATCTTAAAGGCGCATTAAGAAATGCCACGTCTCTAGCTGATGCACTGGTACTGCAGTATTATGAGGAAAGCGATGAACTTTCAGCCGGTTTCGGTCATGAATTAAGCAGGTCCGATTGGGAAAAGATTGCTTCGATCAAAGATAATTTCTCTGATGTTCTCTATACCACTGATCTTGTTTCTGTAAATATCGCTCATCCGTTGCTCGAAGAGATAAACAGTGAACTGAATAATAAGGAAAGACTATTCTCCTTCCTTTGCGGACATGACTCCAATATCGCTTCTGTCCTTGGTGCTCTTGATGTCAAAGATTACAGTCTTCCTGAGACGATCGAGACAAAAACACCTATCGGCTGCAAGCTCTTATTTGAAAAATGGAAAAAAGGCAATGATGAATTCATCAGAGTGAGACTGGCCTATGATTCGGTTGAACAGTTAAGAAACATTGCGATACATGATCTAAACAATCCGCCGGTATTCTATACTTTTGAATTCGACGGTCTGACTGCCAACGAAGAGGGCATGTATGAAATTGACACCTTCCTCAATCATCTGGAAGATGCGATAGGAAGTTATGATAAGCTTCTTAACACCTACGACATCAGATTGCCAAAGACCGGTATCGATTAAGATCATAAACAGCTAAGCAAACAAAACAGTACTTCTAAAATGAAGTACTGCTTTTACTTTAGGATTGTTCTCTTACAGCTCTTCGCCGTTAGTTTCGATTACTTTCTTGTACCAGTAGAAGGAATCCTTTCTTTCTCTGTGGAAGTCGCCGTTACCATCGTTGTCTCTGTCGACATAGATGAAGCCGTAGCGTTTTTTCATTTCACCGGTTGAAGCTGAAACCAGATCGACGCAGCCCCACATCGTATAACCCATCAGATCAACACCATCTTCAACTGCTTCCTTCATCGCTTCAATGTGTTTTTTCAGATATTCGATCCTGTAGTTGTCGTGGAATTTCCCATCTGCACTTCTTTCATCGTTGGCGCCTAAACCGTTTTCTACAATCATCAATGGAATCTCGTATCTTCCGTATACTCTGTTAAGATAGGTCCTTAAACCATCCGGATCGATCTGCCAGCCCCAGTCACTTGCCTGAAGATATGGATTCTTCAAACCTGTGAGCATATTGCCTTTGGCTTTCTCTTTGACTTCAGGATCTGTTGACACACACGATGATGCGTAATATGAAAAGGAATAGAAATCAACCGTTCCTTCCGCAAGAATCTTCTCATCGCCCTCTTCCATGCGTACATCAATATCGTTATCTCTGAAATATCTTTTTGCATAGTAAGGATAGTGGCCTCTGACCTGAACATCGCCACATAAATAATTGGCCATATTGAAGGAATTATCAGCTTCCAGAATGTCTTTTGGATTGCAGGTATACGGATATGACAAAGAGCCGGCGATCATGTTTCCGATCCTGAATTCCGGATTGATCTCGTGGCCGATCTTTACAGCTATGGCGCTGGCTACAAACTGATTGTGCAAAGCAGTGAAACGATCATCTCTTTCCTGCTTTGTTTCGTTAAACATGAACATCGGATCGTGATCTTTGCCCTGCATGCCCAGAGACATGATTCTGCCCAAAGGCTGGGCACCGATATTTATCTCATTGAAAGTAAGCCAGTATTTTACTTCATCCCTGTATTCCTCAAAGCAGGTCTTTGCGTATCGGACGAAGTGATCGATGACCTGCCTTCCTGCCCAGCCGTTGTACTTTTCACTTAGTCCCCATGGCAGTTCATAGTGAGACAGAGTTACCAGTGGTTCGATATTGTTTTTCTTGCACCTGAGGAACACCTTGTGATAGAACTCCAGTCCTTTTTCATTAGGCTTTTCTTCCATGCCGGTCGGATAGATCCTTGACCAGTTGATAGACATTCTGAAACATCTGAAGCCCATTTCGCCCATCAGATCGATATCTTCCTCATAATGATGATAGAAATCTACGGCCTGATGAGAAGGATAATACACATCGGGATCAATTTCCCTGTCCCACAGTCTTGGAGCATTTACTGTTCCACCTCTGATATGATCAGGAACTGAAGCCCCTTTACCATCCAGGTCCCAAGCACCTTCATACTGATTGGCGGCTGTTGCGCCACCCCACAAAAAGTCTTTTCTAAATGGCATATTTTCTCCTTCGTTTATTTTAAAAAAGGCAATTTATATCTTTAATGATTATTCAGTTCTTTTTTCTGTTTTCTTAATCAGTTTTTCTTTTTAATGATATCACTCCGCAAAATCCGGTTTCGGTTTTTCAGCAGAATGTACAAACACTTTCAGACATACATCTTCATCTTCTATTGTGACAGCATCTTTCAATCTATCAAATACTTTTTTATCAGCGCTCTTGGAAACCTGTGGTATTCATCTAAAATATATATTGCCTCTTGCGCAACAGAAAGCACAAAGCAGCGTTCTTTATTCTCCTTTTCGATTCTGTCGGTTTCCAGATATTGATAAAGAATTCCAGCCAGCTCTTTGGATATTGTTTTCTTATTAATACGCTGATTCCGCTTTAAATGCAGTAAATAGTTTTATAATCCCGATAAGAAACGATTACTGCTGTTTGTTATTGTGCAAAACACAGATGACTGATTTGGTTTTGAAATCGGAATAAAATCAACACTCTTTTTTGTTGGCCCTTCTGTTACTGTTATATTGTTCGTAATAATTTACGTTGATTTTTACGCATATTATAGAAACCAAAAGATCTCTTTTGAGACCTCTGATCAATATCTGCTAACACATATTCTTATTTATCTATATGAAATCAAATCCTTTAAAAGGAGGGATCCCGTCATATTCACGAACAGGTTCTTCATTTTTTAATGCTTTAAGGGTTTCGATAGCCAGTTCTTCCTGTTCAAGTTCTCCCGGATAGACATGGATATCGGCGATCCAGGAACAGTATTCCTTTATTCTTTTGATGATATCTTCATAGCGCATCAGTCCACCCGTAAGGATGATGCCGTCAACTTTGCCTTTTAAGGACACAGCCATGGCACCGATCTGCTTGGCGATCTGATAAATCATTGATCTGTATACCAGAGAGGCTTCAGGATCTTCCTTTAAGACCAGCTGATAGATCTTTTCAAAATTGCTGGTGCCGAAATAAGAGACAAGTCCTCCCGATCTTGAACACATATCCCTTACAGGTTTCGTTCCGTTTTTATCAATATAGTCCAGCAGTTTCAATACCGGTACTGAACCGATTCTGGTCGGAGTGAAGGCTCCGTCGCCACCGCTTCCGACATTGCCATCGATCATTCTGCCGTTATGATGAGCATTTACCGTGATTCCTCCGTCAATGTGACAGACTATCAGATTACATCTTTTATAATCAAGACTGTGTTCCTTACAGAATCTTTTGGCCACTGCTTTCTGATTCAGCACATGAGATTGCGCATTTCTGTATAAGCCTTTGATGCCGGTAAGCCTTGCCTCATCGATCAGTTCATCGACATTGGTCGGATTGAGGGTATAGGCTTTCCTGCCGTTTTCTTTAGCCAGTTCGTATGCCAGCATCACCCCGAGCTTGGCCGGATGTTCGCTGCCGCCTACGGCGTTTTTGGTATCTTCATACAGCTTTTCGTTGATCTCCATGACTCCGGCCTTGCAAGGCATGGCGCTTCCGCCTCTGCCCACAAAGACATCGATATCGGCGATATCCATATGATTGAGTTTCAGAAAATCCAGAATCACTTTCTTTCTGAAAGGCATCTGATCATTGACATGAGGATATTTCATCAGTTCCGGAGCATCATGAAAGATGCTTTCTTCACAGAGTCTTTTTTCATCTTCATAGATGCTTATTTTGGTTGAAGTTGATCCCGGATTTATAATAAGCAGTTTCATATTTCCTCTTTATGATACTATGTCAGGACCTGAAACCGGGAGTTTATTTCTTTGATCTTCTGATTTTCCTGAAAACAAAAAGGAGGATCGCTCCTCCCTGAATACTTATTATGCCTGTGCTTTTAATCCGGCTTCCTTGTGCTGGGTGTATCTGATTGAGTAGGCACAGATGATATCGATCCATATGATCATATCGGAAAGATATGCAAACATAAGTGTTTTATAATCAACCATTATCACCGCTCTTACAAACAGCATAATCAGAACCAGAACAAACAGATAGATGTTCTTTTCGAATCTGTCCAGTCTTCCTGATGCGTATGAGACCAGAATGATGCATACACCGGTAATCATTACCGACAGCATGATCTTCTGGCTATCCAAAGCAGGATATTTGCCGCCTGCTTCAAGCGAGATGGCGTTTACCAGCATCAGAGCAAAGAACAGCATTATATATTTTAATGAATTGCCATGAGGAACCTTATAACCATAGAAAACATAATAAATGATCGTGACATAGCTCAAACATATGAACATCGTCTTGGATTTAGGAACATCGGCGCCTAAATGGAGAATAGTCTCAATAAGGCCAAAAGTGGTCAAAACTACAGCAACCAGTAAAAAAGCAGTCTGTAGATTGTTTAGTTTCAGTTTTTCTTTAATATTCATTTAATCTACCTTCTTTCGGATATTATTATATCGTCAAATCTTTCTTTGTTTAAAAAGAAAGGCTGTTGAATATGAATTGTTGCTCAACAGCTTTGATTGTTTTATTAATCTTCAAATACGCGGCACTGTTCAAGTAATGATATGATCGGCAGATGCTGAGGGCAGGCGCTTTCACACTGTCCGCAGGCAATACAGTCGCTGGCCTTGCCTTTGTTAAGAGTGACAATCGCATATTCTCTCTTGGATCTGAATTCCGGCTGACCCTTCTTGCGGTTTTCCACATTGAAGATATCTGGGATCGGAATGTTCATCGGACAGCCCTTGGTGCAATAGCGGCACTTTGTGCAGGCGATGCTCTGATCGGCATCAATCGCAGCCTGGGCCCTGCTTATGACTTCATATTCGTGTTCATTGAGCGGTTTCATATCAGCCATGAAGCTTAAATTGTCCTTCATCTGTTCAAGACTCGACATACCGCTTAAGACAGCTAGGATGTTATCCTGAGAGGCTACAAATCTCAAAGCCCATGACGAGTAGGACAGACCGTTGTTTTCTTTATCAAAGATCTCCTTGACTGTATCGATCGGATCAGCTAGGATGCCGCCCTTGATCGGCTCCATGACCACTACCGGTTTGCCATGTTTCTTGCAGATCTCAAGATTGAGTCTGGAATTGACGCCGGGATTCTCCCAGTCGGCATAATTTATCTGCAGCTGCACAAATTCTACATCCGGATGTTTTTCAAGCAATTCTTCAAGCAGATATGGATCGGCATGGAAAGAGAAGCCGTAATGTCTGATCAGACCTTTGGCCTTTAGTTCCTTTACATAATCCCAGATATGATATTCATCATATTTCTTATAGTTGCTTCTTTGGATCGCATGAAGAAGATAATAGTCGAAATATCCGGCGTTGGTTCTTTCAAGCGATGTATAAAATTCCTGCTTGGCCTTTTCCTCACTGTCTATCTCGGCGTTGCACATGAGCTTGGTAGCCAGGGTGAAGCTTTCTCTAGGGTGTCTTTCAATAAGAGCCTTGCGTATCGCTTCTTCGGAGCCCGGATAGGCAAAGGCTGTATCAAAATAGGTTCCTCCGGCTTGTAAAAACAGATCAGCCATCTGGGCGGTCTGTTCAACATCGATCGATCCGTCTTCCAGTTTTGGTAAACGCATCAGACCAAAACCCAGTTTAAACTTGTTGTCGGTAGAATAATTATCCATATTGTTTCCCTCACATACTAAAATTATAGCATTCATCTCTCTGCAGTTTTCCCGATTAAAGTTATTGAACTTTGTATTAAACTTAATAAGAGAAGGTGCTCATATGAAAATCATAAAATTCTTACTGATATTAATACTACTTGGTGCATGCAGCACAAAAAAGGAGGAGGTCCCGCCGATGGAAAACAAGACTGCATCTTATGTTTTAAATAAGGCTGTTGAAGTGAACGGGCGTCAGGGAGTCTGCTATGAAAACGGCTATTACTGGGTCAGCGGCTCCAAGACCTTAAGCAAGTATGACAGCAACTGGAATCTGATTATTGAAAACAACGATCCGTTTAAGGGATATGAAATAGAAGTTAACCATATCGGTGATATCGATGTCTTTAACAACGAACTTTACATCGGTGCCGAATACTTTGTCGATGGTGTCGGCACCAATATCCAGATAGCTGTCTACGATGGCGATACGCTTGAATTAAAGAGGACCTTTCCGTTTGAAAGCGAAAGCGGTCAGCTTGAATGTTCAGGCATTGCGGTAAATCCGGATAACAGAACAGTCTGGATGTGTTCGTGGGTGGGAGAAGAAAGCGGCAAGCACCTTTACGGATATGAACTGGACAGCGGCAGATATCTGGGCAAGGTCCTGATGGATAATCCGCCCAAATGGCTGCAGGGCATTGCCTACTATGATGGCTATTATTATCTGAGTGCCGATGACGGTGATGCGGATAATAATGAACCTGATCACATGTATAAGACTTCAATAGCAGATAGCGCCGATAAATGTGAAGTCGTTTTGGAGAAGACTTTTGATGATGTCATCAGGCAGGGAGAGATCGAAGGTCTTAGCTTTGACAAAGAAAAACAGCAGTTTCTGCTGTTGTATAATCGCGGAGCCAGGATCATTCTGGGCATGCCTTCCGGTTTCTATGAAGGATATGACCATGAGATCTCGGAAGTATTCATCTACGATATAAATAATTAATCCTCCAGATATCTGACGATCTTGCCGTGCTTGAGGGCATAGTCGATCTCGGATCTTGTAGAATCACCGATATAGCCGCCCACATTGATCACAAAGATCTCGTCGGCCATATCGATTTTTCTTTTATGGATGTCGTCCAACATCTGCTTGGTTTTGGTGAGCGTGCCTTCATCCATGTTTTCCCAGACTTCATTGTCACCCCTGTGAC
>JAEEGL011610932.1_pt1 | contig 13922 bp, 13 predicted proteins | sample 9134231 | NCBI WGS metagenome assembly JAEEGL01 (sample SAMN16246548, study PRJNA631951) | gut metagenome | biome: gut microbiome; feature: rumen; material: fiber-attached | host: Bos | place: Iran: Karaj | collected 2018-10
AAAAATTGATTGATTTCGCACAAAACAATGGAACCGTTTACATAATGTTATCATTATTGTGATTTTTTTTGTATTTATCTCTCAAATATTTAACTCAAGTGTAACAAAGATTAAAAAACTAATTAAAATTGAGGAGTGTGGATTATTATAAATTGAGTCTAACGGAGTTTATTATGACTTATCTGAATAGGACGGGTATGTTGTACACAGGAGGTGGAAGCATGTCGTCACCTGAAACTCGTGGTCAAAAAGGCTTTACATTAATTGAAATGGTTATAGCAATAGTTATCGCGGGTATTTTAATGTTAACTGCACTTCCTGCAATGAGGAATTGGCGTTATGAACAGGATCTTGCCACGTTGGCTGAAAAGGTGATTTCTGAGCTTGATATGGCAAGAACTTCTGCACAGCAACGAAACAAATTAGTAACCATTTCACCGAATAATAATGCTGCAGGTGCCAGAGATTGGAAGAGAGGTTTTATCGTTTACGAAAATGCCGCATATACGGTTAGAAGAGGTGATTTCCAACGAGGCGATGATCTACTGTCACAATTGGATATTGCTGATGCTAATATCAGATTGGGGGTTTTTCCGACCACTGCAGCAGGTACGGTGGCAAGCGACAGCGATCATAACGCAAATATTAATTTTCTTCCTAACGGAATGTCGAGAGTAATCTCTGGAAATGATGAATTTGATCTGGATGTAGCTCAGGGAAACGTGACCATTAAGGTGTGCCGCGTGATTGGCGGTAGGACTAACACATGGACGATAGTTATGAGACCGTCAGGTGACATAACCAAGGCTTTTGATGATACCAACAATAACTGCGCAGGGTTCTAGGAGGGATAACATGTTAAGAAAACAGAAGGGTTTTTCATTACTGGAACTTATGGTGTCAATGCTTATTGTGTCAATTGCATTGTTAGGTTATGCCGCTTTGCAGGCATACAGTACAAGAGCGTTGAGCGGATCGTACTCAAGAACTTCAGAAACAGCCGTACTTAATGATTTTGTGAAATTATTTCAGGTAAGTACCAGATCTGTTTCAACTTTGAACTGGCCGACTGAGACAGAGAATATTAGCAGAATAGCTTTTACTTGTGAAAATGCACCCGGCCAACTTCGGCATAGGGGAGAAACCACAACAGTCAACTCGGTTTTGGGATTTGGGGTTAGTGATATATGCGCTCAGATAGAACAGTCAAATAAAATTGTTGCCCATGATATTGCATTCCAATTGGATCGTCGTCATGTGCCCAAAACTGAAATTTATTCTTATAGGCTGAGAATAAGTTTTGCATATGTTCCCAAAAAAGCAGGTATTAGACAGGATCAGACTCAGGACGTTGAGTCAGTGACCGTTGCTAAATATTGCCCGCTCAACGAGAATGAGAGAGGGGAAAAATATAATCAAGACCGCGTGTCTGCTGGCGTTGTGTGCAGTAAGGTGGAGGTAATGCTGTAATGAAACTTAATCAAAAAGGCTTTGGCTTAATAGAATTAATGATCAGTATTCTTGTCGCTTCCATTATAGTTGCCGGTCTGTATCAGATGGTTACATCTAGCTGGTTAAACTTTGGTATATCAAGTGCTACAGCCAGATCTAGCAAGAGTGCGAGACAGGTTGATAATATTGTCAATACACTCATGTTTCAGGCTGGTTATATAAACTATAGAAGGGTTATTCAGAATTATCATTTTAATAGTGTTGCTACAGGATTTAACGGTAGCGACTTAAATAATACCCGTGCTTGGACAGATGATGTTTTCATTTTAGGTGGAGAGACAACCAATCTGAACAACAATACGTCTAACAGTGTAAAGTTTAGATTCTTTGGTGCATCTGTAGCTGATGATGTAAGTGATAATTCATCATTCTTTGGCGATCCTACGGCTAATGGTTTTATTTTTGACTGTAGAGGTGTGAATGTTCCAAATACGGTTCAGCTTGAGATGATATTGTATGTCGGACCGGATGGGCTGATGTGTAATCAGCATGCATTGGAGGGGGCTAGTGATTGGAATTTGAATGCACCAGTTGTAGTTGATTCTTCCGTAGTTGACATGCAGGTTCTGTACGGAATAACTACAAGAGAAGGTGAAGCGGATTCTGATTCGTATTATACGGCTGAATATTTGAATGCGAATAATCTTTGGAAAGATGTTAATCTTGTAAAGTATTATATGGTTACTTCTCAGGGAACTGGTCAGCGCGTGGTGAGATCCGGCAATGGTGCAGAAATTACGTTATTTGATGGGTTCGCTGATGCAGGGTACGGAACGTATGCCATTCAGGATTCTACCAGAATGCATAAGATTATTTCTGGTACCGTATCTTTGTTAAACAATCCGCAAAATTATGATTAAGAGGTGTTCTGATATGTATATAAAGAATCAGAAGGGTGTGGCTCTTGTTGTAGCACTGATGATTACGGTAATTGTTGGAATAATCGCACTGTCATTAGCTGGGATAACGGCAAAAACGCAGAGAGGAGACAATTCTAATTATGGTAGGGTTGTTGGTGCTAATAATGCTATATCCGGTGCTAACAGAGCAATTAATTTCTTAGCTGTTTTAAGTAGGCCGGATGCCATTGGGCAGGATGAAAGACGAGCGTTAGGTTTGGATAATCCTAATGGAATATCTATAGATCCTACTTCTGTTTACATAAATGGTTCTCTATCTGACGTTAGCGAATTTTTTAATGGCCTTAAGCCTCTGCAAGATGGTGTTAACGTTATTTCAAGTAAAACTCCTTGGTATAGAGTGGATAATGCCTGGGATAGTGGGTGTGTTAATGTTGATGATGCTAATAGGAATAGGTGTGTTGTACTGAATGACGGTAATACGATCTACTATGTCGAACTGATGAAGAGATTACCGGGTCCAGGTAATAATTCAGATATCGAGGAACATTACTTTAGGATTACTGCTTTAGGTGTCGATGGTGTGGCCAATTCCTCCTCGGCAGCTATTTACCAGACAGTTGTGAGAGTTTCAGTTTCGTTGCTTTAATTTTTTTGGGTTGTGTTTATGATGTATTCAAAATCAAAGAAAGGTTTTACCTTGATAGAGTTGCTTATAACAATTGCAATAATTGGTATTCTTTCTGCAATTGCAGTTCCTTCATACAGAAATTATATAGTACAGGCAAGAAGATCTGACGCTCAGCAGGAACTTGTAAAGTTGGCGAGTGCACTTGAGAACTGTTTCTCGCTAAATAATACTTACTTAAACTGCTTGACTGACACAGGGAATAATAATGTGAATATTCTTCCGTCTAATGTCTCTCAGTACTACGTTTTTGATGGTTCCGGGATTCAGGCAAATAGGTACGATATTTCTGTAGTTGCTACAGGGTCACAGACTCGTGACGAGACTAATTGTCACGCATTGGGCATCAATAGTTTAGGAAGAAAGTTTTCAGCTTCGTCCGTTGCTGCATACCATAATGTAGCTGACGAGTATCACTGCTGGTAAAGTCTGGAATTTAATCGACAAATAAGGCTCTGAGTTTTCAGGGCCTTTTTTATGTGGTTGTAAGTCTGCTATATTTAATGTTCCGTTTTACATTAGTTAGCAGTCATCGGCAGTAAGCATTTCAAGTTTGAATTTTGCCGTTTCGTCCAGAGCCAGTGATTTGGTTATTTCCGGTAGAATCTTCTTAAGATCATCCATAAGATTATACGGCGCGTTACAGATTATCATTCCCGAACCGTGCATTCCCATAATGGAATCTTGTGCACATACAGTGAATTCTGCACGTATGGTTCTCTTAATATTGAGCTTGGTGAGATTTCGCACCAGTTCATAGCTTCTGTCTCCTGCTTTACCGAGGAGAGGGTACCATATGGCATAAATCCCCTGTGAAAACTTGAGATGGGCCTTTTTGACCATGTTTACTGTGTTTTTGTAATCATTTTCAAGTTCATATGACGGATCTATAAAAATCAGCCCGCGACGGATTGCCGGTGGCAGTAATGCCAGCAGTCCTTCTTCCGCATCACGATGATGAACATGGCAGTATGCGTAGTGGTGGAGGTTGTATTTCAGGTTGTCGTATTCCGTCGGATGAAGCTCCATAAAATGAGCATTGTCGGACTCGTCAAGAATCTGAGCCGTAAACATCGGAGAACCCGGGTAGTATTTCAGAGATGTTTCCCCTTCGTTAACCGTGTCTATGATTCTGTAGTATTCCGGTACGGCATCCATTAGAATCCGGTTGTTCAGTATCTTTTCAACTCCGTTCTTATATTCAGATGTCTGCTGACTCCATGCACTCTGAAGTGAATATGCACCGGCACCGGAGTGAGTATCAATGTAACTTAATGGTTTGCCTTTAGCCTTAAGATGTCGCAGGATAAGACATAAAACCATGTGTTTCAGTACGTCGGCGTGGTTTCCGGCGTGAAAGCCGTGTCTGTAGCTCAGCATATTATATTTCCTGTTGGTTTAATCCATGTTCTGAGATTTATTGAATTCATTGGTCTGTTGTTCCAGAAGCTCGCTTTTTTCCATCCACATCATTTCTGCTTCCTCAAGCTCGGATGTGACCTGACTCTGCTTAAGCAGAATCTGCTGAAGTTCTTCTTTATGTTCAGCGCTGTATAGATTTTCGTCTGCAAGTCTTTTTTCCAGCTGTTCCTTTTCAGAGGTAAGCTGAGTCATTTTTTTGTCCAGATTTTCAATTTCCTTTTTCAGCGGGCGGAGCTTTTCTCTGAATTCAGCCTCAAGCTTTTTCTGTTCTTTTGATTTAAATGATGTCTTTTGATTGGTCTTTAGTTCATTCTGAGACTTCGTTTGCTCTTTTCTTAGCTGTTCGGATTTTTTATCAAGCTCAATCAGATAGTCGTGGTAATCATCTAGATCTCCGTTGAACTGTGAAACTCTTCCCTCGCTTACAAGGTAGAATTCATTTGTGGTTGTTTTTAGCAGATGCCTGTCGTGAGACACAACAATTAGGGCTCCCTTAAAATCAGACAGGGCCAGTATTATTGCCTCTCTCATGTTCAGGTCAAGGTGGTTTGTAGGTTCGTCAAGAAGCAGGAGGTTTGGTCTCTGCCATACAATTAGAGCGAGTACAAGACGTGCCTTTTCACCACCGCTGAAGTGGCGAACCCTGTCTAATGCCTTGTCTCCGCTGAATCCGAAGCCTCCCAGGAAGGATCTTAGCTCCAGTTCCTTGTGATTTTCGGCAAGGCGTGTAAGGTGTGATAAAGGGGTTCCTTCATCATCCAGATATTCCAACTGATGCTGGGCAAAGTATCCAACCCTTATTCCTTTTGCTATTTCGACAGTTCCTCCGAGAGGTGGCAGGATTCCGGCAATTGTTTTTATAAAGGTTGACTTACCGGCACCATTACGTCCAAGAAGACCTATTCTTGATCCTGGAACAAGATTGATTTTTACATCCGTGAGCACGGTTTTATCCGGATATCCGGCATTAAGTTTTTCCATGCGAACCAGAGTCTGAGGCAGTTCTGGACTGTCTCGGAATTCAAAGGAAAATGGTGAATCGTAGTGAGCAAGCACTATTCTTTCCATTTTTTCCATTGCCTTGAGACGGCTTTGGGCCTGTTTGGCCTTTGTTGCCTTGTATCTGAATTTATCCACAAAAGCCTGAAGGTGAGAAAGCTGCGCCTGCTGCTTTTCATAAAGAGCCTGCTGCAGCTTTATTTTCTGTGCACGCTCTTCCTCGAAACCGGAGAAATTTCCGGTATACATGTTCAGTTTCTGATTTTCCATATGAATGATATGGGTACAGATATTGTCCAGAAAGTCTCTGTCGTGAGAGATGATTATCAGTGTCCCCTGATAATTTTTAAGCCAGTCCTCGAGCCAGATTACGGTATCAAGATCAAGATGGTTTGTGGGCTCATCGAGAAGAAGGAGATCTGAAGGGCAGAGCAGAGCCTGAGCCAGATTAAGTCTCATTCGCCATCCGCCGGAAAAGTTCTTAACAGGCTTTGTATATTCTTCACGGCTGAATCCAAGACCTGTCAGCAGTGTTTCAGCACGGCTTTTTATTGTATATGCTCCGATGTTTTCGAGTTCGGAGTGGATTTCCGCAATAGCCATTCCATTGTGTTTTTCTTCGGCATCCTGCATCTTACGCTGAAGGCTGCGGTATTTTTTATCACCATCCATTACGTAGTCAACGGCACTCCGGTCAAGTCCCGGGGTCTCTTGAGCAACGGAACTGATAACCCATCCGCTGGGAACGATGATTTCCCCGTTTTCAGGTGCAAGTTCGCCTTTGATTGCCGCAAACAGTGTTGATTTACCGCATCCGTTACGGCCTACAAGTCCAACCCTTTTATGCGGATATATGGTAGCCGTGGCTTCCTGAAGCAGTGTCGTGGTGCCACGCATTATTTCCAGATTGTTAATATAGATCATGATGTCTGTTTAATGTTATTTTGTGATAAGCTTTTGCTGATCGTGCCGTAGTCGTGATCTCAGATGTTTACGTCATCTGATAAAAAGCGCCGTATGCGCCGGAATACACTGAGGCCTGCGGGTGCTGAAATAATGAGTCAGACGAACTTGTTCTGAATTTCAGCGTTCGTTAAATATTCTCAGTGAGTTTAATATATATTTCCGGTACTGTCCATAGAAGATGATTCTGTCTTTCCTGAGGGTGATTAAGAAATGCTGTAAGGCATTGTACATGTATGTATCTATACAACGAGAAAACATAAGAAACCTGAAAAATAAGGGCTAATTGCAAAACAGAATGTAATTTTTCATTTGAAAACAAATAATTTGCACAGGTTCTTAAAATTAAAAGCATGAACTTAACGTATTTATACTGACCGATATGATATAATCAGCTGGGTTTGTTTAATTTGTTAGATGATTTTACTGAGATTATTCATTTATGAAAATTACCTCTAATACTGTAGTGTCAATTGACTATATCGTTACTGATGAAAACGGACAGGTTCTTGACACAACCAATGGTCAGGATGCCATGGAAGTTCTTATCGGTCATTCCAACATTGTTCCGGGGCTTGAAGATGCTCTTATGGGAAAGGAAAAAGGCGACAGGGTTGACGTACTGGTGCAGCCTGATCGTGCTTATGGCATCAGACATCCTGAACTGATTCAGGAAATCGACATCAATATGTTCGAGGGCATGGAACTTAATGTCGGTGACAGCTTCCTTGCTGATACCGATATGGGAAAGAAGCCTATAGTTGTTAAGGAAATTAAGGGTAATACCGTTGTTGTTGACGGTAATCATCCTCTTGCCGGCATGACGCTGAAGTTCCTTGTGGATATTATAGACGTAAGGCAGGCAACTGATTCAGAGATAGAACATGGCCATGTACACGGTGCTCACGGCTGCTGTCATGGACATGATCACGAAGACGGACACGAATGCTGCGGAAAGCATCATCATGATGAAGATCATGAATGCTGTGGCAGACATCATCATGACGATGATGATCATGAATGCTGCTGCAGACATCATCACGATCATGAGTAACCACCTGACTGAACAGTCGGAATTATTCGTCTAGTCTAAAGATTTGAATGGGACACAAGATATTTGTGTCCTTGTTTTTACTGCATACATACGATACACGCCTTTTTATGAAATACATTATTAAGTTTTTCCCTGAAATAATCGTTAAAAGTAAATCCGTAAGACAGGAAATGTCCAAGGTCCTGCAGAGAAATATCAGAAACGTTCTCAACAGGGTATCCGTCAAGGTAAAAATACAGGACTGCTGGGACAAGCTGGTAGTGCGTCTTGATGAAGAATGTCCATGCACCAAAACTCCTGAGGAAATTGCGGAGTTTCTGTGCCGTATTCCCGGAATTCATGCAATTCTCGAATCAGAAGAGTTCGAGTATGAGTCAATGCATGACATTTACGAAAAGGTTGCTGCTGTTTACGGTTCTAAAATTCAGGATAAGACTTTCTGTGTACGCGTTAAGAGAAAGGGAAATCAGGACTTTAAGTCCATTGATGTGGAAAAATACGTTGGTGGCGGTCTCAATCAGAATTTCAGTTCAAGAGGTGTTAAACTCAAAAATCCTGATATGGTAATCAATCTTGAGATTGACAATAACAGAATGTTCCTCATAACATCAGTTTATCAGGGTATGGGTGGTTATCCCCTGTCAACTCAGGAAGAGGTTTTGAGTCTCATATCCGGAGGATTTGACTCAGGTGTATCCTCTTATATGTTCATTAGACGCGGCTGTCGTGTACACTATCTCTTCTTTAACATGGGCGGAAATGCCCACGAGATTGGAGTTAAGCAGGAAAGCTATTATATCTGGGACAAATATTCTTCATCACACAAGGTTCGTTTTATCAGCGTTCCTTTTGAGAAAATGGTGGGAGAGATTCTTACCAAGACCGATCACAGTGTGAGAGGTGTGATTTTAAAGCGCATGATGATGCGCATAGCTTCAATCATTGCCAAAAAGCTTGGTGCTGGGGCACTCGTAACCGGTGAGAGCGTAGGGCAGGTGTCCAGCCAGACACTGACAAATCTGTCTGTTATTGACAGGGTTACAGATACCCTCATACTGAGACCTCTGGCTGTAACCGACAAGCAGGATATTATCGATAAGGCAAGAGATATAGGCACCATTCATTTTGCCGAAACCATGCCTGAATACTGTGGCGTTATTTCCGATCGTCCTACGGTTAAGGCAGACATAAATTTTGTGGAGGCTGAAGAAAGTAAGATTGACATGTCTCTTGTTGAAGAGCTGGCCGAAGCTTCCAAGTGGATGGATATAAGGGATATTCCTGAAGATACAAAGGAAATGATTGGTGGAGATGTGGAAATAACTGATTATGCCGCAAGTAATGAGGTGGTTGTTGATATCAGGGCTCAGGATGAGATTGATGCTAAACCTCTCATAACGGATAAACCACACCTTACCATTCCATTCTTTAAGATTTCTTCAGTATTTAAGGATCTCGATCAGACCAAAACATATCTTTTGTACTGTGAGAAAGGCGTAATGAGTAAGATGCAGGCCATGTATCTTAAGGATCAGGGATTCCAGAATGTAAAGGTTTACCGTCAGAGAGAAAAGCAGCAGAGTTGCTGTGCCCTGTAGAATATTTTAAAACAGGTGATAAAACCGCAAAAGAAGGGGAGCGAAGAGCTCCCCTTTGACTATGTGCATGAAATGCGTTCTTAAATAACTGATTCCGGCGGATAGAGCATTCCTTTAGCCACTTTCCTGGCTGTTTCCACGTCCTTGAGCACGGCAAGAATCGCCAGACCAAATTTGGCAGCGGATGCAGGCCCCTGAGCAGTAATGATTTTATTTACTGGGTCGATGACTACATCCTTGTCTGAGGTTACGGGAATGTCTTTGGTTGTTCCCGGGTATCCGGTAGCAACAGTGTTCTTATCAAGAATGCCGTGATGTGCCAGCACAAAGCCCGGCGCAGCGCATATGGCGGCTATGAGGGCTCCGCGCTCTTTTTGGGTATTCAGAATATTTCCGACAAGTTCCGATTTTCTGCAGTTCATGGAACCGTCGTATCCTCCAGGTACCACAACAACATCATAATTGTCTGCGGCATCCTTAAGGAGAATGTCGGCTTTTACCGTAAGACCATGAGCGGTTTTTATTTCTGTTGAAGTGTCGGAAACAGCTGCAACGGTAACCTTAATACCGCCTCTGCTCAGAATGTCGGTAACGGAAATTGTTTCGATATCCTCCGCCCCGTTAGCCATAATAACAAGTGCTGATGTCATGGGAACTCCTTATCTACATGTTTTTCAGTTGCTGATAAAGTTTATCTATGCATGGAGTTTTTATACCATAAATTCTGGCCTTTTTGATTAAAATACCCAAAATATAATCAATTTCTGATAATCGGCCGTAATAATAGTCCTGTTGCATTGATGAGTAGTTTGCTCCGGTGTTTGCCGCAACGGTTTCAACTCGGTGCATTAAACTGTCAGGAGAATCATTCAGTCCGAGATGACGCAGTATGGGGGAAATTTCTGTTATGATTTCTCTTATGATGTCGGGATCATTCAGAATTTCGGCATTAACGCAGTTTCGAATGGCTGTCACCGGATTTATTACGGCATTGACAGCCAGTTTTCTGAGCAGTTCGTCATAGATGGATGCGGTGTACGTTCCGGACGGCATGCTTTTGGTAAAGTATTTTATAACGCTGATTTCCTTAGCATGTTTCAACGGCCCGATGTAGGTCGTTCCCAGTCCTTTTTCCACAACGCTGTATTTTTTGTGTGTAGCCCCGTTTGAGGTTGAGGCAAGGTACAGCCTGTTTTCATGAGTGAGCTTTTTCAGTTCCTCTTGAGCTCCAAAACCGTTAACCATGAGAACAACGGGGGTGTCGTGTTTGAGATGCGGGGCAATGTCCCTGATGATTTTGGCGACTGAGAAGGCCTTTACTGTAATAATCAGCAGATCGGCATACCTGACAAAAGATTCAGGGTAAACTCCTTTGGCACAGCGATAGGAGCTTCGACCGTTAATTGATGAGCAGGTACAGGCCACTCTTTTGGGTTTTTTAATTCTGGTGTCGATAAAACAGGTTTTAAACAGTCCTCTGCGTCTCAGTAATTCCGCAGTGAGCTGGCCGATGCTTCCGGCTCCGATAATACAGGCCACGGGTTTCCCGTGAGATGTCTTCAACTCTGCTCGGCTGTCTGTTTTTCGGTAAGTTCCGTGGTATCTGATTGCTTTCATGTCTGTGCTGGGCGGGCTGTGAATAATCCTGCGGATGTAACACATTTATCTGATGTATTCGCATGAACATTGATACCGTGTTATAATCATCCTTTCTTAAGGATTGCATTATAGGACGCTTGCTTCCTTTTAGTAAATATTTTGTGTTGATCGGCAGGAATGAAGTTATGGAAAATCCTCAGACTCTGGAGCAGATGCTTGAACAGATTGAAAGTCTTGTAAAGAAGATGGAGTCCGGAAATCTGCCGCTGTCAGAACACTTAAGTCTGTTTGAGCAGGGAGTGGGGCTCATTAAGGGCTGTGAAAAGGCACTCAAGGAAGCAGAGGGCAAGGTAAAGATTTTAACGGACAGTCAGTCACTTGCTGATGGTTCGAAAACTGGTGATGATGTCATTTCCGACTTTGATGCGGGAATATAGACTGGATTATTCATAAAAACCGCAAAATACATGAAGTATTCTCATGAGCGGATATGTGTACATGACGGGTAAATGATATGACTTTAAAGGAAGTTTTAACTGAATATCAGAACAGGGTTAATGATAGATTAAAGCAGGCCATTGATAATCTGCCTGTCGTCGCACCGAAATTAAAGGAAGCAATGAGTTACGGAACCCTGCTTGGCGGCAAGAGGGTTCGTCCGTTTCTTGTATACGCCACGGCAAAGGCTGTCGGCGCAGATTTAAGTGTTGCTGACGCACCTGCCGTTGCCATTGAATGCGTGCATGCGTATTCTCTGATACATGATGATTTACCCGCAATGGATGATGATGACCTTAGACGCGGTCACCCTACCGTGCACAAGAAGTACGGCGAAGCAACAGGAGTTCTTTCTGGTGATGCTCTTCAGGCCTTCGCCTTTGAGATCCTTGCACGTGCCGACTTTGGTCAGTCAATGATTTCCAATCAGCTTGAAATGTTAAGGGTTCTTGCCGTGGGAAGCGGGTACCAGGGAATGTGCGGCGGTCAGGAACTGGATATTGAGGCGGAGAACAGACAGGTTTCCCAGAAGGAGCTTGAAACGGTTCATCAGTACAAGACCGGTGCGCTTATTGAGAGCGCCGTTGATCTCGGTCTGCTGTGTACTCATAACATAGACGATAACACCAGAAAGGCGTTTCGCACATATTCCCACTGCATAGGGCTGGCTTTTCAGGTATGGGACGATGTTCTTGACATTATTTCCGATACCGAGACCCTTGGTAAGCCTCAGGGATCAGACATCGATTCAAACAAGAGCACATACCCTAAACTTATGGGGCTTGATAAGGCAAAGGAATATGCAAAATCACTGGCTGTAACTGCGGTAGACGCTCTTAAGCCTCTTCCTTATGACACTTCGGTGTTGCGTGATTTTGCCATGTACATAGTTGAAAGGGATCACTAATCAGATGAGTAATGAGCAGTATCCTCTGTTAAGTAAGATCGATTCGCCACAGGATTTGAAAAAATTACCTGTGAGCAAGCTGACGCCACTTGCCGCAGAGCTGAGGGATTTTTTAATCAGTACCGTGAGCAAGACCAGCGGACACTTTGCCTCAGGTCTCGGGGCTGTTGAACTTACAATAGCCCTGCACTATGTCTTTGATACCCCGCATGATCAGCTTATCTGGGATGTGGGGCATCAGGCGTATCCGCATAAGATTCTGACCGGTCGCAGAGACAGACTCCAGACCATTCGTCAGAAGGACGGGTTACACCCTTTTCTGTGGAGAAGTGAAAGCGAATATGACGTGTTTTCCACAGGACATGCCAGTACATCCATCAGTGAGGCTCTGGGGCTTGCCATAGCAAACCGCATGCAGAAAAACAACAAAAAGGTTGTTGCGGTAATCGGTGACGGAGCCCTGACCGGCGGGGTTGCTTTTGAGGCTATGAATCATGCGGGAGATCTTAACGAGGATATACTCATCATTCTAAATGACAATGAGATGAGCATATCTGAAAGTGTGGGCAGTCTGTCAAAGCATCTTGCCATGTGGCTGAGTTCTCCTTCATTCAACAACATACTGAAAAAAGGCAGAAAGACATTGTCTTCCCTGCCCAAGATTAAAGAGTTTGCAATAAGAACCCATGAACATCTGAAGGGCATGATGCTTCCGGGAACCCTGTTCGAGGAATTCGGATTTAATTACGTCGGCCCGATAGACGGACATGACATCGAAACACTTGTTGCCGTACTTCAGAACCTTAAACAGATTAAAGGCCCGAGAATTCTGCACATTGGTACCATCAAGGGTAAAGGGTATCAGCCGGCAGAAGAGAATCCTACTGCCTATCACGGAGTTCCAAAGTTTGAAGTTCCCGTTGGTGTTGAGACCTCAGAGAAAAAACGCAATACCTTCGATGAGAATTTTGGAAACTGGCTTATGTATGCCGCAGAGCACAATGAAAAGGTGCTGGGGATAACTCCGGCCATGTGTTCCGGTTCTGGCATGGTGCCTTTTTCAAGGAAATACTCATCCCGCTATTTTGACGTGGCCATAGCGGAGCAGCATGCTCTGCTGCTTTCCAGCGGCCTTGCCGTGGGCGGAATGCTTCCTGTGGTATGCGTATATTCAACATTCCTTCAGAGAGCATATGATCAGATAATTCATGATCTTGCCATACAGGACGTGCCGGTCGTGGTGGCTATCGACCGTGCGGGAGTTGTAGGGCCTGACGGTCCTACCCATCAGGGGGTTTTTGATATTTCTTTTATCCGTTCGGTTCCGAACATGATACTTATGACCCCGAGTTCCCTGGGAATGCAGTGGAAGATGCTTAATACGGCACTTTCATACGGACATCCAGCCGCAGTCCGTTACCCGAGAGGTAAGGGAATTACCGATAATGAAATTACCGATGTTACGGTCGAGATAGGGAAGGGGTGTGTTCTGAAGGAAGGAAAGGACATATGCTTCATCGTGTGGGGGCCTCTTGTTCACGATGTCCTGAGAGCCGTTAATGATTCCGGTAAAGAGTATTCCGTAGTGGATATGAGGTTTGTTAAACCTATGGACGAGGACCTGATCGTCAGAATGGCAGGTTCGCATAGTGTTATTGTGACCCTTGAGGACGGCGTGGTTCAGGGAGGCGCCGGAGAGGAGGTGTCCCGAATCATCAGCAAACATTATCTGATATGCCCGGTACTGAACGTTGGTATACCTGATGAGTTCATTGATCAGGCGTCACCTGCCGAAATTTATGAACAGTGCGGAATGGATGGG
>JAEEGL011905731.1_pt1 | contig 13922 bp, 6 predicted proteins | sample 9134231 | NCBI WGS metagenome assembly JAEEGL01 (sample SAMN16246548, study PRJNA631951) | gut metagenome | biome: gut microbiome; feature: rumen; material: fiber-attached | host: Bos | place: Iran: Karaj | collected 2018-10
ATTTAATTTGGGTTCTATTTATACCTTTTAATAGCCTTATGCGGGCAGAACCCCTTAACCCACACTTCGGCATTATTCGACGGTGCAAAAGTACTAAAAAAAATCCACATACTATTACTTTTTTCTCTTTCTTTAGATTGATTTTTTTTAACAACCAAATATGTTGTTGTTTTATAGATTGTTATAGTGGAATTTTTTTTATTTTGTTGATAATTTTTTTCGTTCCCTAATGGCTTGTAACTCTACAAAAATACCTTATTGAAAGTCCAATTTCTCCTTTTTTCGACTATTTTGCGTTGCAAATACTTGGTGAATTCTAATATTTGCTTGAATAATAATAGTTTAAATTGTTTCTACTCTTCATGCTCTTGTTCTTAATGAGCAGCTAATGCATGAACTTTCTATCTTTTTGGAATGAAGGATTGATACGTGGCTTTGGAAACTACTCGATTGTGAACTTGAAACTTCTGTAACGCGAGGTTGTCGATGGGTTCTCGCTGATGCGCAGTTTCTCGTTGCCAAAACTCATAACTCTGTGGTCTTCTTTGTTTTCTGTGCGGTAGACGGAGAAGAGATTGTAGAACTGATCCAAGAACTCCTGTGAGCGGATATCGATGGTCAACTCGTAGCAGATGTCGTACTGTGCATCGAGCTTGAAGGTGCAGCGGTAGTCTGCGGTGTTGATAATCATCACACCTTCAACATTGTTGCCTGCTGGCATATAGGTGATGTCAAACGACTGGCTTTCGGCCCTTTCGTTGCCCACAAATGCTCCCAACGACTGAATAATATGGTGGGCATCGCGACCCAATTGCTCTGGGATATAGTCTGGTTGCACTTGGCTCCAGGCCACAGCGCTCGTGGCTGCTGCATAAAGAAATAACAGTATCTTTTTCATTGTCTTGCAAGTCTTTCTATGATTGTTGCTATTGTCTGTTTCATGGCTGCGTGATAATCATTCAGGAAGGTTCCGGCAGGACGGTTGGCGATAATCAGGCATACCGTCAGCGCTTGGTGGCCCAAGGCCTGTGCGAAACCGTAAATTGCCGAGGTCTCCATTTCAAGGTTAGTGACAGGTGTGCCATTCCAGCTGAATTGGGCAAGTTTTTCATTGAGATTCTCAATGCTTGGCGCCAAGCGGATGTGCCGTCCCTGCGGCCCGTAGAAGCCGGGAGCGGTAACGGTTATTCCCGTGTGCATGCCGTCGGCAACAGCTTCTAAAAGACTTTCGCTGCCCCTCACGCAGTATGGTGCCGCCAGTCGTCCGTCAAGTCCGATATGCTTGGCAAAAGCCTCTTCCATCTCTGGCTCAAACCCTTCGGAGCCGTGTTGGTAGTAGTTCAACAGTCCGTCGAGCCCTATGGCATAGCGGGCGGCGACGAGGCTGCCGCAGTCTATGTCTTGTTGAAGAGACCCGCTGGTCCCAATGCGCACCAAGTTGAGTGCTCGATGATTGGGAAGTGGCGTGCGGGTGGAGAGGTCGAAATTGGCCGCTGCGTCTAATTCTGTGGCCACGATGTCAATGTTGTCGCACCCCATGCCAGTGGAGAGGGCTGTGAACCGCGTGCCGTGATAGCGCCCCGTCAGAGCGTGCAATTCTCGGTTGTACGACTCGTATTCCACGCTCTCGAAAATACTTTTGAACATATCTACCCGTCCGGGGTCTCCTACCAGCAATACGTTGTCGGCCAGTGTTTCACCGGTTAGATGTATGTGGTAAAGGCTCCCGTTGGGAGCCAATACCAGTTCACTTTCTTTTATTGCCATGTTGATTAACGTCTTGTTTTGCAGTTTGACAAGGGTCAGTTGCGGCCACTGGTTGTTGTGCCACGAGATGCGGACTGGCTGCCGCGTGTCGTGGTGCTGCTGCCGGCACGAGAACTGGCGGGTGTGGTGCTGCCGCCGCGGGTGGCAGGGGTGGCCGTTGTGCTGCCGCTGCGGGTGGCGGTCGTTGTACCGCGCTGTGTGGTGCTGGAAGAACGGGTGGTGGGAGTGGAGACCTTCTTGTCTTCCTGAGGAGTGGTGGTGGCATTGCTGCGCGACGAAGTTTTGCTGCTGCTGCGCGTTGTCGGGGTCTCGATGGCATCCCCGCTGCGCGATGAGGAGGTGCCTACATTGCTGTTGCCGCGGGATGAAGTATTGCCTGTTGCGTTTCCGCTGCGGGAGGTAGAGCTTCCTGTACGAGAAGAGGAGTTTCCGCTGTTGTTTCCACTGCGAGAGGAGGTGCTTCCTGTGCGTGAAGTGGATTTGCCGGAGTCGTTCCCACTGCGTGAGGTGGAAGTGCCGCTTTCGCGAGTTGTGGTGCTCCCGCTACGGGTGGAGGTGCCCTCCGAGCGCGAGGCGGAATTGTTGCCACGAGTGGAGATGTCGTTATCCCGTGTGCCGCGTCCGCTGAGAGACTCCGTGCGGCTGGGGGCGTTGCTTGTGGTGCGGCTGCCCGTCACGCGGTCGGTGGTTGTGATGGTGTTGCTCTTGCGGTCGCTGGTGATGCGGCTTCCGCTGCGCCCAGTGGGGTTGTTCTGCACGTTTGTGGCCGAGCGCGGTGCTGTGACGCGGCCCACCAGAGGCAGGTTGTCATACTGGTAGCCGTTGTCCGTGGTATGGTATCCGGGGTACTCTTGGCCGGGCGTGTAGGGCTTCGGCGGCATGGGAGCGGGCACATGGGGTCTACGCATATAGTAGGGATGATAGTGGATGTGCGGATAGTGGCGCCAGTGCCATCCCGGACGGTGGATGTCATAGTGGTAGGTGTAGTAATAAACGGTAGGACGCGGGGCGCGCACAAAGGGATTGTAAGGTGGCATGGCCCAGGCGAAAGTGGGACGCGCATGGGTGGTGCGGAAGCGCAGGTATTGCGCCGCACTGTAGATTTTGCCATGCTGCATCAGGTAGATGCACTCCAAGTCAATGGGCATGTAAATCTCCTCGCCGGTATAGGCGTCGTAGCCGTAGAGCCAAATCTCATAGAACGAGGAGCTGATTTGCTCCGCCCACACCTCGTTGATAAGCACGTAGGTGGGCAGCTCGTCCTCATAGCCGCAATAAATCATAAGTTCATCCTGGCCGTTGAGGCATGCCACGGTGCGGGCCGCCTGATTGTAGGTGAAATAGAGGATGTTGTTTGCTTTGACAGTCATTGTGGCCAACATCAGGGCCATCATTAACACAAGTTTTTTCATGGCTGTAAGTGTTTATGTTGTTCGTTTGTTATTATGTATCGGTAGCGTGTGTTTTATTTTGCAAAGATACTATTTATTTTTCAATCGTCGCAACTTTTTCTTTCTTCCAGCATAATGTGGAGCAATGGGGTTGTCGCGCCAACGATAGTACCTATAAAGTCAGTTTGAAGAGGATTGAATGACAGTACCATTTGGTTACGATGCTGTTTTCTTGCTTTTTCTGGAACGAATGGACTTGGACATCTTCTTCATCCCGCGATACATCTGGAATGTGAGATAAGTCGAGCAGCAATACTCCCTGACCGTTTTCTTGTCGCACAATTTGGCGTATTTCTTTGCCATCGGATAGTTGCCGCTTCTGATGCAGAATTGCAGCAACACCTTGTTTGCATACCTGTCGTACTCAGCATCGTTATATGGCAGCGTGGGGAAGAGGGAATGAAGGTACTGATACATCTTTTTCCCGCGAAGCATCTTCCTCTCCAACTTCCCGAAGTCTTGAGGATGGGCGTCCGAGACATGCCCCAGGCGGTAGGTGAAGGAAAAGATCGGGAGGAAGTGAATCTCCCCATACCCAGCCATAATGAGCATCGCCGGCCAATCCTGGACAGGGAAACCATATTCAATGAATGCATCGAACGGCATGTGTTTGTCAAAGATACTTTTCTTGAAAAACACACCGCCCATATTGATGTTCGAGAATTCGGTCCATATCTGCTGTTGAGTGATGATGCGTGGATTGGGATTGTCGTCATACTTGGTGTGGTCGCTGTAAACCACATTGTTCTCATCCATCGTGTCGCAGCCCGTCGTGGTGCCCACACACTCCTGGTGCGCACGCATATAGTCGTATTGCGTCTGCAATTTATTAGGAAGAGACCAGAAGTCGTCCCCATCGCAGAAAGCCACATATTCTCCGCCCTCTAAGGCTTTGCAGCACGTTGCCCAGTTTGCGCCGATACCCCCGTTCTTCTCGTTCAGTACGAGCTTGATTTTCTCTGGGTATCGGGCTTGATAGTCTTTCAGCACCTCCTGCGTGCCGTCGGTGGAGCAGTCGTCGCTGATGACGATGTTGAACGGGAAATCGCAAACCTGTTCCAACATGCCATCAATACACTGGCCAATCCATTTCTTCTGATTATATACTATAATAGAACATGTTACCGCCGGATTGGCTATAAATTTGTCGGATCTTATTATCATCTTACATTCTTTTGTTGAAGCCCTCTGTGACTTTTTTTATAACGCGGAATCGTACGTTATATTATTTGCCGTCTCTCTTTTTTATCCCTTTAGGTTCAACCGCCCAGCGCAACACAACGATGCCGCTCAACCCAGCCCAGATTCAGTGTCGGTTCGATTGTTCTCTTCCCTTTGGCGCACATCTCTTATATCATTTATCCAATTGGAGAGGAAGAAATGAGGAACAAATGTTAGAGAACTGAGGAAAAAGGAGCGAAGTTAGAACGAAGTGAGGGTTTTTGTCATCAGGGGTTTGCCCGCAGGGTTGGTGACGAGGAGGTTGACGGGGTGGGAGAGGGCTACGCGCTTGTCGGAAAGGGTGATGGGTGGCAGCAATCGGCTTGCGCCAGCAAGGCGCAGAATAACCGCGTTGCTGATGCCGCCGACGGGATGCGGGCTGACGGGGCCGCCGTAGTGTATCAGCCGCGGACGGACCAACCACGGGCTGCTGAGCGAAAGCCCGTCGATGAAAATGTCGGGCAGGCACTTGGCCTTCAGCTCGGGGCGTGAGGGCGTGAGGGTGTCATGATGGCCGGCATTGATGAGGGTGTGGTTTTGGCGGGTGAGGTGCCAATGGCAGTCGTGCATCAGGAGGACGAAATGCGGATAGGCGTTGTAGGAGGACTCGATGAGGACGGGAGTGAAATTGTAGAATGTGCAGCTGTCGAAAGCGATGGTGCCGAACACGGAGGAGAACTGGTTGTAGCTGTCCGTCTGCAAGCAGTGGCGGAAGGTGACGTCGCGCCCATAGCAATGAATGTCGAAGCGGTCAAAGTCGCTGTAGGCCAACAGAGTGTTGTGCATGTTGTTGGTGCCGAAGATGCCCCACGGCGAGCGGGCGTGGAGGTGGAGCACCCGTGTGTTGCGGCAGTTGTCCATCAGCAGCCCGTAGCCGCTGTGGTTGGTGCGCGAGTAGGAGCCAAGCAGGGTGACGCTGTCCAAGGTGAGTGAGGCACAATGATAAAGGCGTAGGATGCGGTCGTCCGTCATGTCGGACCGGGGCGTGACTACGGTGATGCGGCTGAGGGTGGCGGAGTATTGGCTTTCGAGGTTGAGAAGGAAGGTCTTGAAGGTGGAGAGGCTGTCGCGGAGCAGGGTGATGTTGGCAAAAAGGAAGGTGCTGTCGGCTCCGATGCTCCGTCCCAACAGGTAGGGTTGCGAGGTGGTGGAGCCGTAGGGCATGGCGGGACGGTCGGGGCTGAGGCCGCCATCCACCCGCATCAGCTCTTCGCGGTAATGGCCGTAGCGGTGGCCAATGCGCTGGCCCACCCAAAGGGTGCTGTCGACCACTTGCAGCAACCAGCGGCCATTGGCAAGGGTGGGGAAGGCGCGGAAGTCACCGCTGTCCACTGCCGTGCAGAGCGCCGCGCATTGGGCCTTGGTGGAGAGAGGCTCCATGGTAGGTGCCAGCTGAAAGAGGAAGAGGTCGGCACTGTTGTTGCGGACTACGAACACCGTGTTTCCGAAGTCGTTGTGCTGGCCTATGGGGATGGGCTCGGCTCCAGCGGGGATGGCCAGCCGAAGGGTGTCCATGCCGCTGTAGGAGACCGTGGTGCCGGCATCAAGGGCGTCGAGATGAGCCTTTCGCAACAGGTTGAAACGTGCGGTATCGGTCAGGGCAGTGGCAAGTCCATAGTCCAGCAGGGAGACTGGTGCGCGTTGGGCTGCCCCTTGGAGGGCAAGCAGAAGGGATGCTATGAGCAGCAGGTGGCGCTTCATTGCTTAGTGGAATCGACCTCCTCCCAATAGTCGGCATTCTTGATGCCGAGGTCCTTGGGTCGGAAAACGGGATTATGGCCGCTCTTCTTCTGGCGCTCGTAGTCGCGGAGGGCGCGGAAAGCAACGGGCGAGAGAAGCAGGATGGCGACGAGGTTGATCCATGCCATCATGCCAACCCCCATGTCGCCCAGACTCCAGATGATGCCAGCCTCCTTCAGGCTGCCGAAGAGGACGGAAGCCACAAAGCAGATGCGCAGGATGGTGATGAGGCGCGATTCGTTTTTGCGGGTGTCGAACATCTTGCGGTCGCGGTGGCGGGCAATGGCGTTGTTCTGCTGGCCGAAATACTTCTCCTGGGTCTTGAGACGGTGTTCACGGGCTTTGGAGAAGAGGTAGACGAGGCTTGTTTCGGCGTAATAATAATAGGCCATCACCGTGGTGAAGGCAAAGAAGAAGAGGGTGATGGAGATGACCACGCCCCCCCAGCCGCCTTTGAGCAGTGTGGTGAGGGCCGCTATGGTGTACTCCACGCCGGGAAGGCCCAGCTCAGAGTTGGAGGACTGCACCAGATAGCCCCCCGTGGCGGGGTCGACAACATTGTAGCAGTCCGTGGCCAGCAGCATCACCGCCGTGGCTGTGCAGACAAGCAGCGTGTCCACATAGACGGAGAAGCCCTGCACAAGACCTTGCTTCACTGGGTGGTCCACCTTGGCCGCCGCCGCAACGATGGGGGCTGTGCCCTGTCCGGCCTCATTGCTGTAGATGCCCCTTTTCACGCCCCACGCCACTGCGGCACCCACAATGCCGCCCAAGGTCTGATGATAGCCAAACGCGGCGGCAAGCATGGCGCGGAAGGCTCCCGGCACCGCATGGGCGTTGGCAACCAGCACCACCATGGCAATAATCAAGTAGGCAATGGCCATGAAGGGAGTGACAATCTCGGCCACCTTGGCAATGCGCTTCACGCCCCCTATCACCACCAGTGCAATCAGTGCCGCAACACACACGCCAACCATCCATGGCTGCAGGTTGAATGTGGCGGCGAAGGACATCGCGATGCTGTTGCTGTGGACGGGCGGCAGACAGATGGCGCACGCCACCACCGTGGCCACGGCAAAGATCACGGCCAGCCACGTGGCGTTGAGACCTTTCTCGATATAGTAAGCCGGGCCACCGCGCAACTGGTCGCCATGGTGCTGCTTGTAGATCTGTGCCAGACAGGCCTCCGCGTATGCCGTCCCGGCACCGAGGAAAGCGATAATCCACATCCACACCACCGCACCGGGGCCGCCGAACCCTATGGCCAGTGCCACCCCTACGATGTTGCCCGTTCCCACGCGGCCGGACAGCGCAAGGGCAAAGGCTTGGAACGACGAGATGCCCGCGCGTTGAGAACGGTCGTTCTTGAAGAGCAGACGGACCATCTCGGGCAGATGGCGCACCTGCACAAAGCGCGTGCCGAAGGAGAAATAGAGGGCTGCAGCAAGGCACAAACCGACCAGTGGCCAGCTCCATATGTAGCCGTTGAGCATTGTTATAATCCTGTCCATAAAGTCATACTATTTGAATGTTAGCAACAAATAAAACGGTCGATACCATGCGGAATCGGCGGTGCAAAGATAGCTATTTTTTTTTGAATAGCATGTTTTTTCTTTCCCCGTAGCGGTACAAAAAGAAGGGATGCCCGTGCGGGCATCCCTTGCTTACCAAAAACTAAGAAATAAATGTTGTTTAAAAACAGCGTTGATTCATTAGTTGCGGACAATGACACGGCGGGCGGCATTGTTGCCAACCTGCACCAGGTAGACACCTGTGCGCTCCATGCGGAAGGTCTCTTCAGCGGCGGCATTGGTGGTCTGCATCAGCATGCGACCGACAAGGTCGTAGACGCGGATGGTCTGCTGCTCAGCGCCGCGGACAACGATGTTGCCGTTCTGGCTGAAGATGGTGGTTCCGTTGGCTTCGACGTCATCAATGCCTAAGCTATGGAAGACAGCAATGATGAAGCGGGAGTTCTCAGTAATGGTGTATTCGAGGGTCGGCGTGGTGATATAGGCATCATCCTGGTCGCTGATGGTCCAGACGAAGAACTGGCTGCCGGTGGCAACAGCTTCGAGGTGGATGGTCTCACCCACAACACCGCGGTAGGAGTCGACGCGATTGCCGTTGACGAGGACGTAACCCAGGTTGTCGTCATTAGCCATAATGGAAACGGTGACAGTGACGGGATTGGCCTCGAAGAGGGCGTAGTAGTCAACATCGTTCTCGGGCATGTTGAAGGTCAGTACGCTATCGTGGGAGAAGACTATGTAGCTGGAGTCAAGAACAGCCGAGTTGATAACGCCCCAGCCGTAGAAGTGGTAGCCCGGGTTGGAGGTGGCGCTGATGGTGACCGACTGGCCCTCATAATAGGTGCCGGCACCCGTCACAGTACCCTGACCGTCAACAGCCGTGAGGGTCAGTGTGTGCTGAGGAATGCGCTGGAAGGTGGCAGTGTAGGAGGCGTTGCCGGTGACGAGGATGGTGCGGACAGCATTGGTGTCGCCATCGTTCCACTCAACAAACAGGCAGTTGGCTGCGGGTATGGCTGCAATGGTGGCCGTGGTGTTGTAGGCATAGGAGCCGGTGCCAGTGGTGGTACCGAGGTTGTCGTCATTGGAGTAGACGTTGATTGTGTAGTTGTTGGCAACGAAGTTGGGAGTAATGGTCATCTCGATACCAGCCATATAGGAGGGAACGACAGAATCGAGCGGGTTGATGTTGATGGAGTCGAGCAGTGTGCCGATGCTGATGTACCAGTTGGCAAAGTGATAACCGGTGTTGGCAACAGCCTGGGCATTGATGGTGTCGCCAACATGGTAGATGTATACACCGGGAACAGGTGAGATGGTGCCCATGGCGGTGTCGGCATTGGCGAAGATGATGGTGACAGAGTCGTAGTCGAACTCAGCAGTGTAGGTTGCATTGCCAGAGACCACGATGGTGCGGACAGCATGGGTGTCGCCATCGTTCCACTGTACGAAGTGGCGATGAGAGGCAGCCAGTGCAGTGATGGTCAGCGTGTCGCCAGGATTGTAAGCATAGGTGCCAGGAGCCGGGATGGTGGTACCCATCGTGACATCGGAGACACCGAGGGTGATGTCGTAGGTGGAGACAGGAGCGAGTATGAGGCTGTCGATACCTACGCAGTAGCCCCAGTTGTCGGCAAAGTTGAAAGCAATCTGTGTAGTGCTGGAGACTGTGGGGATGACCAGCGAGACAGGAGTCCAGTTACCGACATTGGTGGTGTAAACAGCGAGGAGGTTCCAAGCAGAATCGGCAGAATTGCGATATTTGACAGAGAGTTCGTTCTGGTCGCCACTCCAATTGGGGTTGATGTAAACGAAGCTGAGGACTGCGCTTTCGTAACCAGAGATGTCGAAAACGGGAGAGAGGAGGGTGTCCTGACCCGAGCCAGTGCCGTTGGCAAAGGCGGAGTTGCCGCTATAGGCAGCGTGTCCACCTGCGCCGCTGGTGCCGATAAACCATTTTTCGCCAGTGTTCTGCCAGCAGTTGAGGGTAACAGAATTGTTATCAAATGTCTCGTAATAGGGGTTGGCAGCGGTAACTGCGATGGCATCGCAAGAGGTGGTGAAGGTGGCAGGTGTGCTCCAGTCGCTCTGGTCGGTGGTGCTGCATACAGCCTTGACATCAACCGTGTAGGCGGTGTTGTCGTAGAGACCGGTGAGGGTGTAGGAGGTGCCAGTGACATTGACATAATAAGAGGAGAGAGAGTCGATGGCATAGCGGACTCTGAAATTGGTCTGGGTGCTGTCGGCAGGTGTCCAGGAGACGGTGGCTGTGTGGGCGGTGATGCCGCTTACGGTCACGTTGTAAGGCTCAGCACAAGCTGCTTGAGGCAGGACATGCAGGCTATAGTCGTGAACCACAGCGTATGAACTGGTGAAGCAGGGATTGGCGTTAGCAGCGGCTTCGATGGAGCCTGTGTAGCTGTCGAAATAGCTGTCGGCACCGGCAATACGCATGCGATAGACACCGGTGTCCTGTGTGCTGGAAATGACGAAGCCTGCATTGAGGACGGTAGGATTGGTGCTGGTGGAAGTGCCAACAAAGACAACCTCGTCGCTGTCGAAGGAGAGGCTATTGTCCCAGTCGACCCAAACAACGGTGCCGTAGGTGTAGCCAGTGGCATAGGTGATGTTGAGGTTGAGCATGCTGCCAGCATTGACGGCACCAACCATGTCGTAGTAGTTGCCATAGTAGGGAGCGCTGGTGGGACGCTGGCCGTTGTTGACAACTTCAGTACCGGTACCGAAGGTGACATTGGAGATGCCATAGTTGTCGCAAGAGGTGGGGTTGGGCTGGCAGTAGCCAGTGAAGAAGGTAGCATGCTGGCTCCAGTTGCTCTGGTCGGTAACACTGCACAAGGCTCTGACAGAGACGTTGTAATGAGTCTCGGGCTGGAGGCCGGAGATGGTGGTGGTGGTGCCAAGGACGTTGATGTTGGTGTAAGCAACAGTATCGGCAACAGTGTAGCGCACTTCGAAATTGGTTTGGGTGCTGTCGGCATCCCAGGTGATGGTGGCACTGGTGGGAGTAACATTGACGACAGAGACGTTGTAAGGATCGGAGCAGGAAGCAGAGGGCAGCACATGCAGCGAGTAGTCATGAGCCACAGCCCATGTAGAGGTGAAGCAAGGATCGGCAGCAGCAGCGGCTTCGATGGAGCCTGTGTAGCTGTCGAAACGGCTGTCAGCACCTGCTATGCGCATGCGATAGACACCAGTAGGCTGAGAGGAGGGAATAATGAAACCGGCGGGGAAGACCGTGGGGTTGGTGCTGGGAGAAGTGCCAACAAAGACAACCTCGTTGCTGTCGAAGGAGTGGCTGTTGTCCCAGTCGACCCAGACGATAGTACCATAAGTGTAGCCGGTGGCATAGGTGATGTTCAGGTTAACAGTGTTGCCGGCAGGCACGGCACCGACCATGTCGTGGTAGTCGCCATAGAAGGGTGAGCTGGTGGGACGCTGGCTGTTGTTGACAATTTCGTCGCCATTGCCGAAGCTCACATTGGTGATACCCTGGCCGTCGCAAGAAGTGGGGTTGGGTTCGCAGTAGCTGGCGGGAGCAGAGACCACCAAGCTATCGATAGCGATGCAGTAGCCATAGGCGTTGTAGGCGTCGAAGGCAATCTGCAGGGTGCTGGAGACAGTGGGGATGGTCAGCGAGACAGGTGTCCAAGTGGTGACATCGGTATTGTAAGTGGCAAGGGTGTCCCAAGCTGCGGTGTCGCTGTTGCGGTAAAGGACAGTGAGCACATTCTGGTCACCAGTCCACTGGGGGTTGATATAGACGAAGTCGAGGGTGGCGTAGTCGGAACCAGTGAGGTCTAAAACGGGAGGATAGAGAGTGCCATAGCCATTGCCGCTACGACCATTGATGAAGTAGGCATCGCCGCTATAAGCGGAGAAAGTACCGCTGTTCGAGTGGTTGTTGACAATCCAAGAGGGACCGCCATCTCTGGATTCATTATTCCAGCATTCGAGCGTGGCAGAGGTGGTGTCGAAGGTCTCGTAGAAAGGATTGTTGGCGTCGACAACGATGGAAGAACATAAGGAGCTGGGGGTAGTGAAGGTTACGGGAGCAGTGTATTCACTGGTCACAGCATTCACAGTGTCGCAGAAAGAGAGCACAGATACAGAGTATGCAGTGTTGGGGGTAAGACCTGAAATCGAGAAGAAAGTGTCGGCAGTTAAGAAGAAGTAGGACTGAGTAGGATCAGTTATTTGAACGCCGAAGAATGGCAGGCTGGACTCGTCAGGTGTCCAAGAGACAACAACACTGGTGTCGGTCAAATCGGTCACGGCCAAGTCGGTGGGAGTGACGCAAGGATTGTCGGGAACAACAGTGATACTGAGGTTGTCGATGGCTACGGGAGGCTGAGATCCGCCGCTGGCATCGTTGACCCAAATGAATACAAGATTGTATATGGAAGTGCTGTCGAAGGTGACAGTGTCCATCTGTGTCATCCAATTGGAGCTGCTGAGGTTAAGCTTGGAACCGCCATCAAGGGGAATCCAGCCTTCGGGGATGGTGCTGCGGAAACTATAAGGTACAGCACCATTGGGGCTTACGCCTCCGGAGAAATTATTATTTATGGGAACAAGGAAAGCACGCAGGTAATCGTAGTTGCTTTCACCGGTTGCCTTCCAGTCGAAAGAGAAAGCTACATTGCCTGACAGGAAGGAGAAAGTCTTGACGGCATAGGACCATTGAGTACCCGACACGGTGTAAGCGTTCGAGACGCCACCGTCGTTGGAAATATACAATGATTTGGTGCCGCCGCCCGCGATGGCTTCACCTACAACCCACTTGTTGATATTGTCGTTGGCGAGCAACCAGGTGGAGGGGCTTTCGAAACCCTCGCTGTAAGGCATGTGGGTAAGGATAGGAGTGGGTATCATTATAGTGGCGAATGAGGCGGGCATGCTCCATTCGCTATGGTCGGTGGCACTGCAAATGGCTTTGACTTTCACGTCATAGAAGGTGGCCTGAGACAGACCTGTCAAGGTGGCGGTGGTGCCGATGACGGTGTCGTAAGTCATCACGCTGAGGCCATCCCCTGCAGCATTGTAGGCAACCACGAAGTTGATGTTGGATGGGTCGGCAGGTGTCCACGAGACGGTGGCTGAAGAAACGGAGGTATTGCTTACAACAACATTGGTGGGACGGTAACAGGTGGGGGTGGTGACCAACTGGACATCGTCGATGTAGATGTAGTTGGTGGCAGTGGCGTCATCGGTGTCAACCACAGGAGCGTAGAAAGCGATGTATTTGCCCGTGCCGGTGTAATTGGCCAAGTCGATTTCGTTGAACTGAATGGTGGATGCGGGCAGGGGGGTCATGTCGACCAGCTGAACCAGTTCGAAAGTGGAGATGTCGGTGGGGTCGGTCATGACGCCAACCTGAATCAGAGAGCGGTAAGTGGCAGTGGTAGAGGAGTAACGTTTGGAGTAGAAACGGAGGGTGAGCCCTGAAACATCGAGGGAGGCATCCAGTTCAGGCAGCGCAGCATAGCAATAATATGAATTGCCGGTGGGTGAACTGGGTTTGTAGCTATAGAAATAGAGACCTCTGGTGCCGTTGATGGCAGCGGTGGAGTAGGGGTAAGGATAAGCGGTAGAGCTGTTGGTGCCCTTAGTCCAGCAGGGGCTGATGGGGTTGGAGGAGCCAGTGCCGTAAGACTCGAAATCCTCGGTGTAGGGGAGGTCGAGGCCAGTCAAAGTGGAGCACAGGGTTCTGAAAGTGGTGGTCCGTTCGGAGCTGGTGTCACCAACGCCGCAGATAGCACGGACGCTGACAGTATATTCAGTGTTGGGGGCAAGCATCATCAGGTTGGCGACAGTGTCGGTCAGGGTGATGGTGTTCATGCCCATGATGCCGGGAGTGATTGTACCAACCCATGCTGTCTCGGTTCCTGAAGGGGTAAAGGTGACGGTGGCGGTAGTTGTGGTGATATTGCTGACAGTGATGGCAGCAGGACGGGGACAAGTGATAATAGGTCTTGTAAAGGTGTAATAGGTGCTGGGGGCAGGCCATGAGCCTGAAGGCCAGGTTATGGTAGTACCAGAGGTGAAGTGGGTGGCAATGTTGTCGGAGTCAATAATCCAACCGTCTTGGGAGTTTACACAAAGACCTTTCTGGTTGGTAGTGGCAGGTGCATTGTTGGGTGCGGTGGAAGCCATGATGACTTCGATTTTGCCGGAAGGATACATGTGGATC
>JAEEGL012642293.1_pt1 | contig 13922 bp, 8 predicted proteins | sample 9134231 | NCBI WGS metagenome assembly JAEEGL01 (sample SAMN16246548, study PRJNA631951) | gut metagenome | biome: gut microbiome; feature: rumen; material: fiber-attached | host: Bos | place: Iran: Karaj | collected 2018-10
CGGCATCATCGTATCCACGGACTACTCGGAAGATCCGATGGGCCGCCACTACTGGCAGTTCATGGAGAAGACGCTCAACATCAAGTGCAAGGTGGATCAGGTCACCAACGGCACGGAGTACATCACGCTGACCTTTGCCGCGGACGATCTGCCCGACATCATCCTCGGCTGCGCCCTGACTCCGGCCCAGATCATCCAGTACGGCACGGTGGAAGAGCAGCTGCTGGATCTGAAGCCCTACATTACCCCGGAACTGATGCCCCGGATGACCGAGCTGTTTGAAACCTATCCGGACATTCTGCCGCAGATCACCACGCCGGACGGCGCCATCTATTCCCCGCCGTTCATCACAGAACCCGCAAGCTCCGGCCGCTTCGTCGGCAATATCTCCCTGAACGTGGATCTGCTCAAGGAAGTCGGCTACGACCACAAGCCGGAAACCCTGGAAGAGCTCGTGGAAGTGCTCTACAAATTCAAGGAACTGGGCGATGATGTGGTGCCGCTGTGCGGCGCTTTCGACGCGTATCCGGTAAACCGCATCTTCATGATGGCGGCAGGTTTCGAAACCAACTGGACCAACTACACGGATTGCTGCATCCGCAACGACGAGGTGGTGCTCCCGGCTTCCGACGCGCTGTACAAAGACTTCCTTACCCTGATGAAGCAGCTCTATGACGACGGCATCCTGGATCCGGATTACTTCACCAATGATATGCTCGCGATCCAGGCTCAGGTCGCCGAAAAGCGCATCGGCGTGCTGTGCGCCGGCGCCGGCGAAGGCATCGGACCGGATCCCGAATTCTTCCATCAGTTCGAATCCATCGGCCCGCTGACCAGCCAGTATTCCGACAAGAAAATCGCTCCCATCAACAGCTTTGTTTCCAACGGCAAATGCGTTGTTTCCGCCAAGACCGAGTATCCGGAACTCTGCGCCCGCTGGATCGACTGGATGATGACCATTGAAGGCACGGATATGGGCTGGATCGGCGCGTTCAAGGACAGCGACCTGCTGCTGGACGGCTGGGGCGGCTGGTATGTGAACGATAAGTACTCCCGTATGGACGTGGATATCGAAAACAACCCCGGCAAATGGACCGGTGCGGTGCAGTACCTGCGTGAGCGCGTCGCCGGCTTCAACCGCGGCGCGGTCGGCTGCGGCATCGGCGAGAACGAGTACCGCCAGGGCCAGAGCGGCATCCCGGTCATCACCATGGAAGAATCCTGCCGTCAGGATCCGAACAACGCGGCGTTCTACTGGCGCATCAACGCCCTGGATATGTACAAGGGCTATGAAACGCTGAACCTGCACACCGTCAAATTCTTCTTCGATGAGGACACCAACGACCGCATCATCGAACTGCAGTCCCTGCTGAAGAATCACATCGAGGCCGAAACCGCCAAGTTCATCACCGGCGCCCGCTCCCTGGATGAATTCGATCAGTACATCGAGGAGCTGAAGAAGATCGGTGTGGAAGAATACGTCGGCTATTACGCGGACGCGTACGCTTCCTATATGGCCAACAAATAATATCAAAGATCTGAATCCTGCCTGAAACAGGAATCCGGGGGCTGTGAAGCGGTTTTTCCCGCTTCGCGGCCCCTTTCTTTCTGCGGCTCTCCGTTCTTATTTCGCGCGGAATTCTCTGGGCGTTTTACCGACTGTCTTATGGAAGATCCGGGAAAAATGCGAAGCGTCGATGAATCCCGTCTGTTCGGCGATGGACGAGAAAGACTGTTCCGTGGAAAGGATCAGGCGGATCGCCTTGCTGATGCGGAATTCCTGCAGATACTGAAACATGGTCTGTCCCGTGTGCTGGCGCATCAGACGGTTGATGTAATCCGGATGATATCCGATATGCCGGGCCACTTCTTCCGCGGTCAGTTTTTCGGCATAGTGCTTCCGGATATAATCGATCACACGGTCGATGGTCTCCGAGCGGTTGGGCTGTCTGCTGCTCTCCGCGGCCAGATGCCTCAGCAGGCGCATGATCACGATCATGACGCCGGCGTTGATTTCCGGCTGGTAAAAGGGCTCCCGGTAAAAAAAACATTTCTGCGCCTGATGCAGCAGGATGCCGATATCCTCTTCGCATGCGGTAACAAAGGCTTCGTTCAGCCGTGGACAATCCGAAAAAACATATCGCGGGATGTCTTCTATGTTTTCACGGCTGACTTTCACTGTGCCCAGTTCTTTCCTGCCAAGGGAATCGTTGTACAGAAAATCGAAATTCACCGACAGGAACGCCTGCTGGTGTTCCGGATCCGGGTGAAAAAAGAACGGCGTTCCGGCGGGGATAAAAACGATCTGCCCCTCCGAAACCATCAGCTCGCTGTTTTCCAGCAGGATCGTCCCTTTCCCCGCCGTGCACCAGAAAAGCCGGTTGTCCCGGGCGAGGATCCAGCGATCCCGCCGGTCCTGATCGATTCCCCTGTGCCCGATATAACGCACATAAGGCGATATCTGATCGAAGCTGATCTGTTTCCGCATGCATTCTCTCCCCGATGTCGGAAATCGACAAGTTTATCTCTGGATTGCTCATGTATTATAATTTGATCCGGTGATAAAATCAAGCCGTCCTTGTTGAAACGATCATGAAACTGCGCTGCAATCAAAGAAAGCGGTGACTGAAATGAATGAACTGCAGACAGATGTCCTGATCCTGGGCGACGGCCTGAGCGGACTTGCCGCGGCGTTTACGGCTGCAGGTGCCGGCAGAAAGGTACTGCTTGCTTCGAGGGGCGGATGCGCTTCCCCTGCCGTGATCGGTTTTTCCTGCGCAGCGGGCATCGGCGACACACCGGACGCTTTCGCCGCGGACATGCTGAAAGCCGGTGCAGGGCTGAACAGCAAGGCGCTTGTGGACGTCTTTACGTCGGGTACCCGGGCGCTCCCGGATTGGCTGACCGCCCTCGGAATGGAACTGGACTGCCGTGACGGCACACCGGATCTGATGCGCTCCCTCGGGCACAGTACCGCCCGGCTCGTGCACCACGGGCTGAGCACGGGCAGGGAATGCATGGAAAAGCTCGAAGAGAAGCTCTCTGAATTGCCCGTTCAGCGTCTGCGGGAGCATTGCTGTCTGTCTCTGCGTACCGCCGGCGGGATCACCGGTGCGTTCCTGTATGACCTGAAAAACAGCTGTGTTCTGTCCGTCCGCGCGCGCGCCGTCGTCCTTGCCACCGGCGGATGCCACATCGCGGCACGAAGCACGTATCCCGAAGAACTCACCGGAGACGGCTTCGCGCTGGCCTATCAGGCCGGCGCGTCCCTGGCCGATCTGGAATTCATTCAGCATGAGCCGCTGCGCTGTGTCGACAAACGCATCGGTCTGTCCACGACCATGCTGGCCGAAGGCGGTGTCCTGCGCAACCGGGAGGGAAAGCGCTTCATTCTGGATTCCTATGAAAACGAAGCGGTCCCCACGAAGGATGAACTGTCCAGGCTGATCGCCATGGAAATCGCAGGCGGACACGGCACGGAAAAAGGCGGCGTTTTCGCGGATCTGACCGGGCTGGACGAAACCGCCGTCGCTCACCACAGGCGGATCTATGACCGCTTTGCGAAAAACGGCATGGATCTGCGTACCGACCGGATCGAAGTGAAGCCTGCGGCCCATTCCATCATGGGCGGGGTCCTGATCCGGCCCGATTGCGGGACGGAAGTGGACGGCCTGTACGCGGCGGGCGAAGTGACGGGCGGGCTTCACGGCGCCAGCCGTCTCGGCGGCAACGCGGGTTCGGAGACGCTGGTCATGGGCATGATCGCGGGCAGTCATGCCGCGTCGTATGACGGTGCGGCGCACGCGGACGGGGACGGGGCCGAATTCGAAAGATGGATCCGGAAGCTGCTGAAAAAGCCTGTATATGTGCCCTCCCTGACCGTTCTGCGGGACAGGGCGCTTGAAGCCATGGCGCGGGGAATGGGGCCCGTGCGCACGAAGGAAGGAATCGAAAAAACGCTTTCTTCGCTGGATACCTGCGCGCAGGCACTGAACGACACAGGCATCGCCTCCCCTGATCGCCTGCCGAAGTACATGGAGCTTGGCAATCTGCTGCTGACAGCCCGTATCGCGTGCCTCGGCGCGCTGCACCGGCAGGAATCAAGAGGCGCGCACGCGCGCCTGGATTATCCGGATCAATGGGACAGGCCCGTTCATTTTGTTTTTCAAAAAGACCGTGGAATGAGTAAGACAGAGGAGTGATATCCGTGACCGTCAAATGCTTTCTTCAGCGAGAGCAGTACTACGATTCCGTTTTCCTGATGCGTCTGGCCGCAAAGCTCGGAGAAATGCCGGGTATCCGCCAGATCTCCGCCGGCATGGGAACCCCGCTGAACAAGGACACCATGAAGGAACTGGGCGTTCTGGATGAAGAAGGGGCCGCAGCCGGTGTCAACGACCTGGTGGTGGGCATCGCGTCCGACAGCGAAGAAGACGCGAAGAATGCCTATGACCGGTTTCTGGTTCTGCTGAAGGATCACCCTGTGAAGCCGGCAGGCACGCCGGCCACTTTCGCGCAGGCACTGAAGGATATGCCGGACGGAAACCTCGCCATGATCGAAGTCGCAGGCGAGTATGCGGGCGATGAAGCCATGAAAGCGCTGCGGAAAGGACTGAACGTGTATCTCTTTTCCGATCATGTGCCGCTTTCCACGGAAGCCGCGCTGAAACAATATGCCGCAGGGCGGGGACTCCTCGTGATGGGTCCCGACTGCGGACTGTGCTTCCTGGACGGAGTCGCGATCGGACTGTGCAGCAAAACGCGCCGGGGCAGCATCGGCATCGTCGGAGCCTCCGGCAGCGGCATGCAGGAAGTGATGTGCATCATTCACCGTCTGGGCTCCGGCATCTCGCAGGCGATCGGAACAGGGGGCCGCGATCTGCGGGACGAGGTCGGCGGCATCACCATGCTTCAGGGCATCGAACTGCTTGAAAACGATCCGGACACAAAAGTGATCGTTCTCATTTCCAAGCCGCCTGCCCCACGAACGATGGAAAAGGTGCTGGAACGCGTCAGAAAGTGCCGCAAGAGCGTCGTGGTTCAGTTCATGCACGGAGATGCGGAAATCATCCGGGAGCACGGCGCATATCCTACAGCAACCTTCAGGGAAACCGCACTGGCGGCCGTCGCCTTTGCCCGGGGCGCAAAACCCGCGCCTTACGCCGCGGAAGCAAACAAACCTCTGGCCGAAAAGCTCTGCGGCCGTCTTTCCGCGAAGCAGAAATACCTGCGCGGCTTATACTGCGGCGGCTCCCTGGCCGAGGAAGCGCTGGCGCTTCTTTCGGAAGATTTTTCTCCGCTGTATTCCAATGACGTTTTCGGCAGCATTCGGACCCTTGAAAACCCGTTTGAAAGCAAAGGCCACTGCCTGATCGACATGGGTGCCGAGGAGTTCACCCGCGGCCGGCCGCATGTGGCGATCGATCCCTCGATCCGCCTCGAGCGCTTCCGGCAGGAAATGCGCGATCCTGAAACCGCGGTGATCCTCATGGACGTGCTGCTGGGGTACGCGCTGCACGAGGATCCGGCAGGAATGCTCGCGCCGCTGATCCAAAGCTGTCTGGCCGAGGCAGCAAAGGAAGGGCGTTTCGTATGCGTGATCATCGCGCTGTGCGGAACGGACCTGGATCCGCAGGGCCGCGCCAGGCAGAAAGAAATCCTGGAATCTTCCGGCGCGCTCGTGTTTGACAGCAACGAGGAAGCCGCCGTGCTGGCCCGTGAGATTCTGATTTGTAAAAAGGAAGTGGACAGGCAATGAATATCCTGGGAGAAAAAGTAAACGCCATCAACGCAGGCCCGGACGTCTTCGCACAGGCGCTCGTTCAGCAGAACGTCCGTGTCACACAGCTGGACTGGCGTCCCGAAACAAAACCGCAGCTGTCAGCCGCTCTCCGCAGCCTGATAGATTCCCTTGCCGATACGCTTTCGGAGAAGATCGGCCGCGCGAACAGCCTGGTGGTCGACCGGCTCAAAAACAGCGATCCGTACTGGATCGGGATGAAGCCCGCGATCGAATGCGTACCGGATATGCATGAGGGGCTGATCCTTCACGCCGGCCCCGAAAGTTCCTGGGAAAGGATGTGTCAGGCCCAGCAGCAGGGCGGCATCAACGGCGCGCTGTTTGAGGGGTACGCGAAAACGGAAGAAGAAGCCAGACGAAAACTGGAAAGCGGGGAAATCGAGTTCCGTTCCGCCAACGATTATCACATCGTTGCGCCCGGTTCCGGTATCACGACACCGTCGCTTGTGGTGAACATCGTGGAAGACCGCAATACGGGAAGCCGGGGGTACTGCGTCCCCTTTGAAGGGCCCAACCGCGGCGGACTGGGCGGCTGGGGTATTTACAATCCGGATGTGGAGCAGTTCCTGAGCCTGATCCGGGACACGATCGCTCCGACCTTTACGCGCCTTCTGGAACAGACGGGCGGACTGGCGCTGCGGCGTATTTTCATCCGCGGTGTGGAAATGGGCGACGAGCTGCATTCCCGACAGGATGCCTGCGGGCTGATCGCCGTCAACGAAATGATGCGGCTGCTCTTCGAGTCGGACCTTCCCTACGCGGCCCGCAAAGCCTGTGTGGATCTGATGTACGGCACCGTACGGTATTTCCATCCGCTCGGTATGGCTTCCGCCATGGCAGTGCTTGAAAGTGTGCGCTCTGTCCCCTACTCCACGGTCGTATCCGCCATGGAAGGAAACGGAGTGGACTACGGCATCAAGCTTTCCGGTACCGGAAACCGCTGGTATACCGCGCCTTCGCCTTATGCGGAGGGAGGTGCGCTGGTGGCAGCGAATATCGACAAAAACGAGATCCTGCCCTGGATCGGCGACAGCTGTATGCTGGAATGCTGCGGACTGGGCGGCTTCGCCGCGGCGGCGGCTCCGGCCGTGATGCGGGCGCAGAACAAAACCTGGTCAGACGGCATCGGGCAGTCCAGAGCGATGGAAGAAATCTGCCTTGCAAGCCACCCGTACTATCTGCTCCCCGGCCTGGATTATCAGGGTTCTCCCACGGGGATCGACGCCAGAAAGGTCCTTGAAAGCGGAATCGTGCCCGTGATCCACGGCGGGATCATCGCGAAAAACCTGCGCAGGCTCGGTTCCGGCGGAACAAAAGTACCCATGGAATGCTTTGTCAAAGCGATCGAAGGATTTGCTCAGCAATACAAAAACGATTCATTGTAAGGAGGAAAAAAGGATGTTTGAACGCAGCAAATGGGATTTCGGTGTCGCCAGTGTCACAAGGGACGGCCTGCTCTACGGACTGGGCTACACCAAAGAGGAAGTCAAAAAGCCCTACATCGCCGTTGTGAATTCCTGGAACGAGTACAACCCCGGCCATATCCACCTGAAGGAGCTTGCCGAACGCGCGAAACAGGGCATCCGGGAGGCCGGCGGCCTGCCCTTTGAAGTGGTCACGACAGGGCTGTGCGACGGCATGGTATTGAAGGATCCACGGTACATCGAACTGCCCAGCCGCAACCTGATTGCCGACGAAGTGGAGCTCAATGTGGAAGCCAATATGTTCGACGGCATGGTGCTCCTTTCCACCTGCGATTCGATCGTGCCTGGCCACCTGATGGCAGCGGCGCGGTGCGATATCCCGACGGTCATGGTAACGGGAGGCTATATGCCGCACTGCCGTTTCCGGGGCAAGGAAGTCGGCCTGAGCGAAGTGACGCTGAAGGTAGGCAAGGTGGTTGAAGGTTCCTATCCCATGGAAGACTTCGAGGAGCTGAATTACTGTGCGCACGCCGGCCAGGGTGCCTGCGGCGCCATGACCACGGCAAACAGCATGTGCTGCATCGCGGAAGCGCTGGGCATGACGATGCCGGGCAACGCCACCATGGACGCGTCCAACAAGCGGCTGGGCGGCATGGCCTATGAAGCCGGAAAACACCTGATGCGCATGGTACGCGAAGGGATCACCGCGCGCCACTTCATCACGGAAAAATCCATCGAAAACGCCATTATGGCGGATATCGCCTGCGCTGGCTCCACGAACCTGCTGCTGCACATTCCCGCCATCGCCCACGAAGCCGGCATCGAAAGGGACTGGTGGAGCTATTTTGACAAAGCTTCCCACGAGATCCCGCTGCTGGCCGCGATCGCGCCCAGCGATCACCGGCATTACTTTGTGGATTTCGACGCTGCCGGCGGCTTCCGCGGCTTTATGAAGAATCTGCTGCCCAAGCTGCATCAGGACTGCCCCACCATCAACGGCAAAACCATCTATGAGAACTACTTCGACGCGCCCGTCTACAATCCGGAAGTGATCCATTCCCTCGACAATCCGGTGCTGGACGACGGCGGCATCGCGGTACTGCACGGCAACCTCGCCCCCGACGGCGCGATCGTGAAACTGGCGGGCGTGCCGGAAAACCTGTATCATTTCGAAGGCAAAGCCATCATCTTCCACGAGATCGACGACGCCATCGCGGCGCTTCGTGCAGGCAAAATCAAACCGGGCCATGCCATCGTGATCCGCTATCTCGGACCCAAGGGACGCTTCGGAACGACAGCCTTCACCTTCCAGAAAGAGCTGGCCGGTACCGACCTTTTTGACAAGGTAGCCATCATCACCGACGGCCGCTTCTCCGGCGGCACCCACGGGCTCTCCATCGGTTACGTCGCGCCGGAAGCCGCGATCCGCGGTCCGCTGGCCGTTGTGGAGGAAGGCGACACCATCACGGTGGATATGCATGAACGTTCCATCCATATGGACGTTTCCGACGAAGAAATCGCAAAGCGTTTTGAAAAAGTGGACTGGAAGCTGGAAAGCGCCAAATTCAAGCCGTTCCTGCGTCTTTTTGCCAAGAACGTCACCTCTACCGCAAAAGGCGCCACCTGGGACGAATAACATTCCGTCGAACAGAAAAAGAAGGATGGTGTTATGGAAAGACCTGTTGTTATGGTAACCGGTTCCAACCGGAACACGGGACTGGGCATCATCAAAGTATTTGCCGCCGCGGGGTATGATGTGATCGCAGCCTGCCGCAGCGAAGAAAACGCGCGTCAGACAGAGCTTGCTCTCAGGGAACAGTTCCCTGAGAGCAGGGTCCTCGGCGTGGCGTTCAATCAGCGTTATCCGGAGCAGATCACCGCGGGCTTTGCAAAGGTACGGCAGCACTTTTCCCGTCTGGACGCGCTGGTCTGCAACGCAACCAAGATCTCGACAAGAGACAGTTTCATGGAACTGACGCCGGAAAGCCTGAATGAAATGCTGCTGACCAATGTAAGCGGTTATGCCTTTACCGCCCAGGAAGCGGCAAAAATGATGATCCCGCAGCACAAAGGAAGCATCGTCATGATTTCCTCCGTCCAGTCCCACGGCGCCGTTCCGCGCATGATGGCCTACGCGGCAAGCAAGGCTGCCATCAACTCCGTCTCCCGCGGCATCGCGCTGGAACTGGCCCGGGACGGCATACGCTGCAATACCCTGATCGCCGGAGCCATCCGGGTCGACCGTCTTGAGACACTGTCCCCGGATGAGCTGGCTGCCAAAAGAAAAAACTGGCCGACCGGCCGGGAAGCCACCCCCGAAGAGATCGGAAACGCCTGTCTGTTCCTGTGCAGCGATCAGGCCGCCTCGATCACGGGAAGTGAACTGAACGTGGACAGCGGGGTGGAAATCTGCCTGCTGCCGTACAACAAAGACTGGAAGTAGAGGTACGGCCAATGAATGTGCATTTCGAGGCGACGCTTTATCCCCTGTCCGGCAGCCCGGTCGTGCGGGAGCCGGAGGTGATCCTGAAAGAGGATGAATACCGCGTCACGATACTGAAAAGCTGGTTCACCTCGTTTCCCTGTGAAAAAGCGGAACTCCGCTCCCCGCTGACCCGCGCAGCGGCGGCAAGCGAGGGTGCCATGTTCTATTCCACCAACGCCGGGCGCGGCATCGTCCTGACCCGCTTCCGGGAAGACAGACCGGCATGCTCCTTTGAATCCTGCATCGGCGCCATGCCCCTCGGCGGGTTCGTGGATTGCGCGAACGCCGTGTTCTTCTACGTCACCGGCATGGACAGCGACGCGTACCTGACCGCCCGCTTTCAGGATGGTCAGTATGAATTATTCCCCGTCTTTCAGCTGGACGGGGACGAACCGGATGAGGACATGACCGTCCGCTTCCGGTGCAAACCATGGGCTGACTATTCCGAAATGGCGCGCTATTACCGGGCGTACCAGATGCGGGAAAAAGGCTGTGTTCCCCTGAAAGAGCGGGTTCGGACCAATCCGGTCCTCAAACAGGCCGTGGAGGGAGTGGAACTGCGCATCCGCATGGGCTGGAAACCGGTTCCCTCCCCCGTGCTGCATCAGACCCCGGAAACCGAGCCGCCCATGAAGGTAGCGTGCGATATCAAAACCGTTTCTTCCCTGCTGGACCGCCTGCAGGAAAAAGGCGTCAAAAATGCCGAGATCTGCCTGGTCGGCTGGGGGGAAGGCGGACACGACGGCCGTTTTCCGCAGCAGCTCCCTTCCGACCCGCGCTATGGCACACAGGAGGAAATGAAGCGGCTCATCCGCAAGGCGCTCGACATGGGTTATCTGATGACCTGCCATGTGGCGACGACCTGCGCCTATGAAGTCGCGGATAACTGGGATGCAAACCTGTTGGGATATGAGAAGACCGAAGACGGCGGCATCCGTCCCATGCTGCGCGGCGGCTACCGGAAAACCGGCCTCAGCGGAGGGCTCCCCTACAGCCTGTGTGCCAAAACCTCCTATGAGCACTATGTGCTGAACGATTTTCCGAAAATCCGCGGCTACGGATTCCGGGGACTCTTCTATGACGACGTACTCACCATCATCAAGGCAGATAAATGTTATCACCCGGATCATCCCGTGACCCGGAAGCAGGCGCGTGAGTATTACCGCAAAATCGCCCGTTACAGCCGGGAGCTTTTCGGCGGGTTTCAGTCCGAAGGATGGTTTGACTTTATGAATTCCGACGTGGATTACGTGCTCTACACCTCATTCAAAACCCATATCACACCGGAAGACCATCCGCTGTTCGACGAGGGGATCCCCTTCTTCCAACTGGTGTACCACGGCATCGTACCGTCCAACGCGACATCGGAAACCGTCAATTATCCCATCAAGCGGACCGATGAACACCTGCGGGTTCTCGAATGGGGCAGCCGTCCGCTGCTGTACATTTACAGCAAGTTCGGGGATGAGAAAAACTGGATGGGCGACCTGGATCTGCATACCGATACCCCGGAAGAAACGGAGAGGACCGCGGAAGCCATCAGTCAGGCGTACCGGGAATATGAAATCCTGAAGGATCTGCAGTACCGGTTCATGGAAAAGCACGAAAAAACCGGTGACGGGCAATACCGCACCACGTTTTCAGACGGAACGGTGATTGACGTGGATTACGGCAGCGGTACGTACCGGATCATGAGAAAACCGTAACCCGCACTCCGCGCGGCGTTTGGAATCACGCAGACAGGGCTGTGAAAACCGGGATCGGAAATCCCGTTTCACAGCCCTGTTCCGGATCTGCGGGGTATACAGGATCAGCTTTACCTGATTCCGAGCATCGCGGTGGCGATGCTGAAGTAAACCGTCAGTGAAGTCGCGTCCACGATGGTCGTGATCAGCGGGCTCGCCATCAGTGCAGGGTCCAGATGAACTTTCTTTGCCAGCAGCGGCAGGCAGCAGCCGATCGCCTTGGCCAGAAGCACCGTGCAGTAAAGGGAAGCCGCCACGATGCCTGCAATCAGCACGCCCGCCTGGTTGATCAGGAGCACCCGCAGGAATGTGAATACGGATAATACCAGTCCTACGAGCAGACCGACCCTGAATTCCTTCCACAGGATCCTGAAAATATCGCGGAACGTGATTTCATTCAGCGCGAGACCGCGGATGATCAGGGTGGATACCTGCGCGCCGCAGTTGCCGCCCGTATCCATCAGCATGGGGATGCACGCCGTGAGGATCACGTCCGCGTTCTGCAGCAGGTTTTCGAAATTGGTGATGATCATCCCGGTAAAGATGGCCGCGATGGACAGGAGCAGCAGCCATGGGATCCGGTTCAGCGCCAGTTTGATCGGGGAAGTGTGCAGATAGGAATCCTCGGAAGGTGTCAGAGCCGCCATCTTTTCGAAGTCTTCCGTGTTCTCCGCCTGGATAACGTCCATGACATCGTCCGCGGTAACGATACCGACGAGGCGGCTTTCCTTGTCCACCACGGGGATCGCAAGCAAGTCGTATTTGCGCACCAGCGCGGCTACTTTTTCCTGGTCGTCGGTCGTCGTCACGGATACCGGGTTTTCTGTCATGATGCTCTCGATCGGCGCATCATCCGCGGCAAGGATCAGCTTGCGCAGGGCGAGCGATCCGCACAGGTGCCGCTCCCTGTCGATCACATAGATCGTGTAAATGGTTTCCTTATCAATGCCGACGCGCTTGATTTCCGCCATCGTCTGGGCAGCCGTATCGCCCGTATGTGCTTCCATGTATTCGATCGTCATGATCGAACCGGCGGAATTTTCCGGATACTGCAGGAAGGTATTCAGCAGATTCCGGGTCTGCGCGTCCGTGTTCTGCAGGACCCGCTTGACGACGTTTGCCGGCAGTTCTTCCAGAAAGTCCACCGTGTCGTCCAGAAACATGTCGCTGATCAGGCTGCGGATTTCATTGTCCCCGATCGATTCGATCAGGGTCTGACGCGCGTCCGCGGACATGTAGCTGAACACGTCAGCCGAAATATCCTTGGGCAGGACGCGGAAAAGCAGCAGCATTTTCTCGCGGTCCAGCCCCTCCAGAAACGACGCGATGTCAACCGGATTCTGCACCATCAGTGCTCCGCGCAGTTCGCTGTGCAGTCCCCTGTCCAGCAAATCGCGCAGTTTGTCCTCAATTTGATTCCATTCCATCGGAATACACCAGCTTTCCTGTTTGATGTTTGCTTTCAGCACAAAGAGAGAAAGACCCAGGAAAACGACGTTTTCTGATGCTGGATTAAGCTGCTATTCGGTACGGGCAGCAAACAAAGCCAGCCGGCACGATCGGGGAACAGCATCGCTTAATGTGCATCTGCCGCCGTCATCCATTCGCTGCCACCACCTTTCCTGATTTTGTGTCAAGTATATTCTGACAGACGCGAATTGTCAAGCAAAATAACTGCCAAAATCCGTCTGTTTTGCCCCGATCGGCCCGATTTCTCATTGACAGATTCGCTCTGTGAAGGTATCATTTGTATGTTATCCTGTTGAGAGTGAGGTCCCTTTGATGCGAAGAAAGTTTGTCCTTCTTTTCACCTTCCTGCTCACCTTTCTTTTTTGCTCTTCCGCCGTGTCGGAAGAGAAAGTTTCCGTCCCCGATGAAATCCCGGAGGACGCCGTATCGGTCTGCGTCACCTTTCTGGGAGACTGCACCCTGGGGTGTGAGGAAAGGGAAAGGGAGAATCCCACTTCCTTCGATTCCTATATCCACGAGCACGGATACGATTATCCCTTTTCCGGCGTGATCGATATCCTGCGCGAAGACGATCTGACGGTGGCGAATCTTGAAAGCGTATTTTACAATTACGAAGCAAACAAAGTCCCGAAAACCTACAATTTCCGTTCATCCGTCGATTTCGTCGGGATCCTTCCCGTTTCAAGCGTCGAAGCGGTCTCTCTGTCCAACAATCACACGGAAGATTACGACGCTCCCGGCATCCGTTCTACGGTCGCCGCGCTCGAAGGCGCAGGCGTCGAATGGTTTGCCACAACCGAATACGCAAATCAGGGTTATATATATGAGAAGGACGGCATCAAAATCGGATTCGTATCCATCTATACATCCTATTGGGGATACAATATCGACGGCAGGTACCTGCATTCGGAACAGTTGAAGCGAAACATCGAAGCACTGAAGGAAGCCGGCTGCAGCGTGCTGGTGGGCGTCATGCACGGCGGTGTGGAATATAGCGC
>JAEEGL015785875.1_pt1 | contig 13922 bp, 12 predicted proteins | sample 9134231 | NCBI WGS metagenome assembly JAEEGL01 (sample SAMN16246548, study PRJNA631951) | gut metagenome | biome: gut microbiome; feature: rumen; material: fiber-attached | host: Bos | place: Iran: Karaj | collected 2018-10
CAGACAGCCTCAGAGATGAACTCATTGACAATCCACGTGCTACCGACGATACGAGGGTGACGCTGATATACCAGTGGATGAAGACAGCACCGCAGGATTCCATTCGCGGGGCACTGGAAAAAATCCTCTCCATCAAGCCTGAGGACATCAAAGCCCGCCTTAATCTCATTGAGATACTGTGGGCTGACACGGTGGATATGAACGTGGTGAGGGAATGTACGAAAGCTGTGGAGTACGTGCCCAACCAGCCTGCGCTCTACTATTACCTCGGTGTGGCACAGTATCTGAATAATATGAACGAGGAGGCTATCAGCTCATTGAAGCTCGGAGCGGGGAATATAGACAGCGAAACAAGCAAGAAGGTAAGCTCTGATATATACCTTATGCTGGGTGATATATATCATAAAATAGGTGACAAGGAGAGCGCATACAATGCCTATGACAGCTGCCTCGTATATGATCCCAACAGGGTGTTGTGCCTCAATAACTACGCTTATTTCCTCTCTCTTGACAAGCGCGAGCTTGAGAAGGCGGAGAGAATGAGCCTCGCAGCCATTACCGCTGAGCCCGATAACGGTACATATCTTGATACCTATGCGTGGGTTCTCTATCAGGAGGGGCGTTATGAGGAGGCTAAGAAATATATCGATATGGCGATGGAATCTATTGAAAAGAGACATCGCGAGCTTCTGGATGAGGCAGGGGACAACCGTGAAGAGGTGGAAAAAGCCTGTCAGGAGGAGAAGGCAGAGTTGGAGGAACATCTGAAGGCGATAAACGAAAAATTAAAGAAATAACATGAATAGAGTAAAGAAAACGCTGTGGTGCCTCGTTTGCACCATGTCAATGATTATTATCACATCGTGCGGTAGCCACAGAACTACAGAGACTGGCACTGCCGGCACGCCTGCTGTTACGCCTGGAACGGGTAAGATACAAACGCCTGGAACGGGCGGACAGGGTGTCCCGCCGATATCAGAGCAGATGCAGAAGGACAATGTCACTGCGAAACTTGACATCAATGTCAATGACGGAAGCAATGATATCACCGTTGACGGTAAGTTGCAGATGCGCCGCAATGTTGTCGTGAGGGTTGTAATCACGCCTCTGGGACTGATGGAGGCAGGCAGACTGGAGTTCACTCCTGACTATGTGCTCTTCATTGACCGCATCCACAAGCAGTATGTCAAGGAGCGTTACGACGAGGTGGATATGCTGAAGAAGAATGGTATCACCTTCCAGATGATACAGGAGAAGTTCTGGAGCCAGTACACCAAGAATCATGTGGCGCTGTCTTTAGGCAAGACATCGCTTGATATTAATATCAAGAAAATTAGCTACGATACCAATGTCGAACCCGCTTCAGAGGTCTCTGCCAAGTATGAGCGCGTGACAATGAAGGATGCTTTGGCAAAAATAGCAGGTATGTAGGATGAAACACCTTATTATATATATAATAGCGGGATTGATGTTGGGGCTTACTCCATGTGATGTCATGTCGCAGACAAAGAAGGCATCCACCTCAAAGTCAGCTGCTACACGCTCAGGCGCATCCTCTAAGGCTCGCACTTCTACTGCAAAGACGACAAAGCCGGCAGCCAAGAAAAAGAGCACCGGTAGCAGTAAAAAGAAGTCAAGCACGAAGAAGACCACCGCTACGCCAAGTTCCGCCAAGTTGAAAGGACTGCGTAACGAGCAGGCGCGCATCAAGCAGAACATCAAGAAGCAGGAGCAGGCACTTCGAGCAAACAAGGTTCAGGTGCAGATGAAGATGAAGGATCTGGCGCGTATCAACAGCGACATGAGCCGTCAGCAGCTCACCATTGACTCAATAAACACCGACCTGCGCCATATCAATACAGACATAAACATTCTCTCTGCACAGTTGGATAACCTCAATGATCAGCTCAATGAGCGTAAGGCTAACTATGTGAAGTCTTTGCGATACATGGCAAAGCAGCGTGGCATAGAGAGCCAGCTGATGTTTGTTTTCTCTGCCAAGAACCTCTCGGAGATGTTCCGTCGCATGCGCTTCATGCGTCAATATGCGGCCTATCAGCGCACTCAGGGCAAGGCCTTGCAGGAGCGTCAGGCTCAGGTGAATGCCAAGCGAAGCCAATTGCATGCGGTGAGAGGTGAGAAAGCCACTCTGCTGAGCAAGGGACACCAGGAGCAGCAGAAGCTCATAGCGCAGAAGGACGAGCAGCAGAAACTTGTAACATCGCTGCAAAGTCAGCAGAAGACCATTCAGGCCATCATTGATGAGCAGAAGAAGAAGGATGCAGAGCTCAATACTCAGATAGACAAACTCGTTGCCGAAGAGGTGGAACGTGCGCGTCAGCGTGCTATTGCCGAGGCTAAACGTAAGGCTGAGGCTGCTGCGGCAGCAAAGAAGAAAGCTGAGGAACTGGCTCGCAAGAAGGCTGAGGCTGAGGCCCGTGCCCGTGAGAATGCCCGTCGTATAGCCGAGGCTAAGGCTGCCGAAGAGAAGGCAAAGGCTGAGGCTCGTGCTGCAAAAGCAGCCGAAGAGAAGGCAAGGGCTGAGGCTCGTGCAGTAGCACAGGCGGCTGAGCGCCGTGCTGCCAATGAACGTGCCGCAGAGAGGGAGCGCAAGGCACGTGAGCGCGCTGAGCAGTTGGCACGCGAGGCAGAGGCTGCGCGAATTGCTGCCGAGCGTAAGGCTGCGGCTGATAATGAGCGCCATCAGCGTGCTGTGGCAGAGGCAAAGAAGGCTTCGGACAATGCAACGATGCTGTCAAGCGCTGACCGCATGGTGAGCGGGGGCTTTGAGGCCAACAAGGGTCGCCTGCCGTCACCCATCGCAGGAGGCCGCGTAGTGAGTCACTTCGGACAGCATGGAGTGGAAGGACTGCCTGGAGTAGTGCTTGACAATAAGGGTATCAACATCCTCGGCTCTGCCGGAGCCGTGGCCCGTTCCATCTATGATGGCGAGGTCAGCGCCGTGTTCAATGTCGGAGGCTCTATGGGAGTGCTCGTGCGTCATGGTGCATACATATCCGTTTATTGCAACCTGCGTTCAGTCAGCGTCACACGCGGTCAGCGTGTCAGCAAAGGCCAGGGACTCGGAACCGTAGGCAAAGACAATATCCTGCAGTTCCAGTTGCGTAAAGAGCGCGCCAAGCTCAACCCGGAACAGTGGCTCGCAAGAAACTGATACAAGTCCCCACTCTCCCCATATAGCCCATAAAACCCACATTGCCCACATCGCCCATTATCCCCTATCATCCCCATTATTCTAAAGAAATACATCATGACCAGCTCATCATATTTCGATGAAATCATTCCCCGCGAGGGCACAGACAGTTATAAGCTGAAGTACCTCAAGGATGTCTGCGGACGTACTGATGTCATACCGATGTGGGTCGCTGACATGGATTTCCGCACGCCTCCGTTTGTGATGGACACTATTCAGCGCCGCCTGCAGCAGGGGATTCTCGGCTATACCTGCACCAATGATGCCTACTTCAACGCTATCTGTGAATGGAACAGGCAAGAGTATGGACTTGATGTGCGCCCAGAGGAGATAAGCTATGTCCCCGGTGTTGTCTCTGGTATATTCCTCTCGCTGCTGCGGTTTACGGAGAAGGGGGACAAGATTCTAATACAAGAGCCGGTATATCATCCGTTCCATCTGGTGCCAGAGGCAAACGAACGGCAGGTTGTAATGTCCTCGCTCAGGGAGAGTGCAACGTCCTTTGAGATGGACTTCGACCGTCTGCGCCAGGACATTAAGGGGTGCAAGATGATGATACTCTGCAATCCTCACAACCCTGCCGGCATCTGTTGGAGCGGGGAAACGCTGCAGGAGCTGGCGCATATCTGTGCTGAGGAGAATGTTCTTGTAGTAAGTGACGAGATACATTGCGACATGCTCCTTGGCGGGCGTCGCCATGTGCCGTTTGCTTCTGTCAGCGATGAGGCCCGCATGAACAGTATCACGCTGCAGGCTCCTACCAAGACTTTCAACCTTCCGGGCATTGTGTCAGCCCATGCTATAGTATTCAACCCCACGATACGTCGCAAGCTGTTCAGCTTCATTGAGGGCAGCGACCAGGATTTGGGCAACGTCCTCTGCTATGACTGCACCACGGCATGCTATAGCGAAGAGGGGCGCCAGTGGCGTGATGAGATGATAAAGTATGTGGAGGGGAATGTTGACCTTGTCGTAGAGCGTATGGCAAAGGAATGTCCTAAGATAAGACCCATACGTCCCGAGGCATCGTTCCTTGTGTTCCTTGACTGCCGGCAGATGGGCATGACACAGACAGAACTGATCAGATTCTTTGCCGACAAAGCCCATGTGTGTTTCAATAGCGGCCACATGTTCGGCCCCGGCGGTGTGGGATATATGCGTATGAACGTAGCGTGTCCGCGCTCAGTAGTGAGTCAGGCATTGGATCAGATAGCCGATGCGCTGAGGAGTCTCACCCATGCATAGTGCCTGCGCTGCCGTGTGTACCCCTTGATGTGCTGGAAGAGGTAGGCTTCCCTTTCGAAGGAGATGTTGCGATAGGCACGATAAAAGTTGCGGTACATGATGAGCCGCACTAACCACTCCGCGACGTACCAAAGGAAGAAGCCCACAAACAACATCTCCCGCTGCTGAGCCGTGTGAATGCGCTCATGCCGGAGTGCTGTCTTCGTAAGCTGTGTCTTCGTGAAGACCACTCCGCACAGGTTTATTGCATTATAATCCTTGCCGAAGGGGATGATGGAATTGTTTATAATCATTTTGTGAGCAGTCTCGCTGTGGGTCTTTGATTGGGCGCAAAGTTACGATTAAGTTTTGAGATGTGCAAGAAAAAATGCTCGCATTTGTTTTTGCATATCCAAGACGGAGTAACTTCGACGCAGTCAAAGTTACGATTAAGTTTTGAGATGCGCAAGAAAAAGTGCTTGCATTTATTAGTTTAGAAAGAATATGTCAGAAGTTAGACTTGACGAACTTGACAGGAAAATCCTGTTGATGATATCCGAAGATGCGCGTGTGCCGTTTCTTGAGGTAGCCCGTGCATGTAATGTCAGTGGTGCTGCCATACACCAGCGCATACAGAAATTGACCTCTCAGGGAGTGATAAAGGGCTCGCAATTCATCATCAATCCCGAGAAGACAGGCTATGATACCTGTGCCTATCTGGGTCTGAAGATGAAGAATCCGTCTGATATTGACCATGTGCTTGAGGGACTTCAGAACCTGCGTGAGGTTGTGGAGTGTCACTATGCCATGAGCGACTTTGACCTCTTTGTGAAGGTTTATGCAAAGGATCACCACCATTTGCTCTCCTTGGTGCAGAATGAGATACAGCCATTGGGCCTCGTTTGTTGCAAGACGATACTTTCATTCGGCAGCGTCATCAACAGGCAAATCCCGATGTCGCATCTTTCTGATGATGAGATATAAGGTAAGGCGTTTGCCTAATTACTGCCTTTTTCTTATCGTCAGTTGATTGCGCGGACTCTAAGTTATAATAAAACTCAGGGCGAGCCAGCAAGCAGGCCTCACGTGAATGCTATCGTGGGGTGCTTGATGGTTCGCCCTTTCGTGTGTGTCTTGAAGACACCGTTTCAGGTATTCACAGTATCATGAAGTCTATGGTTCTAGTGTAAAACCAAAGACGAAGTAAGCCTTCTGTGAACAGGGGTTGCCTATGACCTGTGCAAAGACAGGGATGGAGAACGAATCCGTAATCTTGATGTCCTTCGTTGCCTTGAGGTTGATGTTTGTTACGGCAAAGCCGCTGGTGCCATAATACTCTGTAGCCATCGGCACAGCACCAATGGCGGCTACCCAGTCGCAGGTGACGAACTTGAACGGAGCCGCGAGTTCCAGATATGTGGAGTAGGCCCGCTTGCCGCTTTTGTTGAATCCGTCGTTGCCAGCAAAGTTCACGTAGGCCTGTGCGCTTAGGAAACCGAAGTCATAACCCACGTTGCCCTCAAAGACATGGTTCGTCTTGTGTGCCTTGTAAAGGAAATATCGGGCATCAGGATCTTGTCCTACGCTGAACCAATAGTCCGTTATGCCGACATTGAAACCTCCGGTGGTATAGGCTAATGTCAGGTCAAACTCCTTCGTGTCCTTTGAGTCTGTCAGACCAACGCTGCCCCAGGCCGTGAGGCTGAGCCCCTTATAGTCCACTCCGAGAGTAGGCTGTACGGATACATGGCCGCAATCGAGGCCACGCCAGATGTATCTGCTTACGAAATCGGCTTTGATAGTGCCGGTAAAATCACTCTCTGCTCTTGTTGTAGCAACGCTCGCAAGCGTCGCCATAGCTATAATAAATAGTTTCTTCATATTGCTTTCGATGATTAAAATTAGACTTGAATTTAAGAGTTGTAACATGCCTCACCGTGCTCATAGACATCAAGGCCTTCTTCTTCAATGCGTCTGTCACAGCGCAGACCGACTGTCTTCTTCAGGCCATAGAATATGATGAGGCCCATGACGAACGCCCAAGCGCATACTGCAACAGCGCCAATGAGCTGAGTCAGCACGTCTGTCTCTGTGCCGTTGATGGCTGGGTTCACAAAGATGCCGGTGAGAATTGTTCCCACGATACCGCCTACTCCGTGTACGGAAATGGCACCTACAGGATCGTCAATGTGCAATTTCTTGTCAATGAACGATACACTCCAGCACATGATGATGCTTGTGATGATTCCGATGATTGCTGCAGCCCATACATCTACGCAGTCACAGCCGGCTGTAATGCCCACAAGACCCGCAAGGATACCGTTGCACACCATAGAGAGCGACGGCTTTCCATCGACAATCCATGTATATACCAATGCTGCAAGACCGCCTGTGGCTGCTGCCATGTTGGTAGTGACGAACACATGAGCTGTATGAATAGCGCTCTCGCCGGTGATGCTCAGCTCAGAACAAGGGTTGAATCCGAACCAGCCGACCCACAGGCAGAATACGCCGAGGGCACAGAGTGCAAGGTTGTGACCCGGAATAGCGCGACTCTTGTTGCTCCTGTCATACTTTCCGATACGTGGACCGAGGGCCATAGCACCTGCCAAAGCAAGCATTCCGCCGCAGGCATGCACCAGAGTAGAGCCTGCAAAATCGTGGAATCCCAGCTCTGAGAGCCAGCCTCCACCCCAGCCCCAGTGACCGCTGACGGGATAGACAAAGGCGGATATCAGTACTGAGTAGAGCAGATAGTTTGAAAACTTCGTGCGCTCAGCCATAGCTCCGCTGACTATTGTAGCAGCGGTAGCACAGAACATGGTCTGGAATATGAAGAACGCCGGAACTGGAAGATTGTCGTTACCACCGTCAGAACGGAAGAAGAAGCCGTCCCATCCGAGGAGACCGTGGTCGGTGCCAAACATCAGCGAGAAGCCGATAATCCAAAACAATACCGAGCCACACATGAAGTCACAGAAGTTCTTCATCAGGATGTTGGCAGTGTTCTTAGAGCGTGTCATGCCTGCTTCTACGAGCGCAAAGCCTGGCTGCATCCAGAATACAAGCATCGCACCGAGTAATACCCATAGTGTATCGACACCTGAAATAGCGTCTATTGCCGTTGTTGATAGTAAATGTGTCATAGTTGTTTGTGTTTGTGTTGTTGGGTTATCCTTATTTCTTATCTCTTAAAACGGTGTCGCCGTTCTCCCCCGTGCGGATGGAGTAGGTGTCAATAACGTCGCTTGTAAAGATTCGACCGTCACCGACCTCTCCCGTGTGTGCCACGCGGAGGATCACCTGCACCGTCGGTTCAAGTATCTGATCACGGCATACGATGGTGATGGCGACGCGCTCTATCACGTCAGTGGAATACTGTACACCACGATATACACGCTCCTGGCGCGACTGACCGATGCCGTGCACGTCATGATACTCAAACCAGTCAATGTCAGAACTGAGCAAGGCTTCCTTCACCTCCTCAAACTTGGTCTTCCTGATAATTGCTTCAATCTTTTTCATACCTTATATATATTATGTAAGAATTACACCGACACTCTGTCGGTTTCTGGGTGCAAAGTTAATAGCTTCCATTCAAATAAGCGGCATAATCTTTACGTTTTGTTAAAAAGAGATTACTTGGCGTGATAGATTGTTACTTGTGTTAGGGTAAAAGGGGATGGATTGTAATGATATATTGATGTTGCGGTTACAATCTGTAAGCAATAAACGGCGATGCTTTCTAAGGCATAAGCCTGCATAAACACAATGAACAACCGTAGATATCAATGCTGCATGAAGCCTGGATTTCTTATTGTAAGCAGTTTTGTTGAATATGTATCGATTTGAAAGTAACTTCGTCTGTCATTGTTGCGAACTGTCATTGTGTGCCGAAATGTAGATAAATTAAGTTCTTATTTCTTTTGTTATGTTGGAATTTTAGTTTACCTTTGCACTCGAAAATTAATCAAAAAGTTCGTTTTTGAGCTTAAAATTGAGCAAAATGACGCAAAACAACAAGATACACTTCACTAAGATGCAGGGAGCGGGTAACGATTATATATATGTAGATTCCTCCTTATATAATATATCAGACCCGTCAGATGCCGCCATAGTATGGAGTGACAGGCACAAGGGCATCGGTGCTGATGGACTGGTGTTGATTGGCAGGCCGGATGAAACGGATGGTGAAGAAGAGGCTGCAGACTTTACGATGCGCATCTTTAATGCTGACGGTTCGGAGGCGCGGATGTGTGGCAATGCGTCAAGATGCATAGGGAAGTACGTGTATGAGAAGGGCCTGACCGAGAAAACAGAGGTTCGTCTGCAGACTTTGTCAGGCGTGAAGCTGCTGAAACTGGATGTGAATGACGGAAAGGTGAAGAGTGTGACAGTCGATATGGGAGAGCCATGTTTTGCAGATCCTAAGCTATTCCATCTCAGAGGAGACCTGCCGGAGGGCACATTTGTATCGATGGGCAACCCGCATTATGTCATCTTTACGGACTTTATCGATAGTGTAGCTGAGCTTGGGCCGACATTGGAGCGCCACTCTTCATTCCCTGAACGGTGTAACATAGAGCTGGCGAAGAAGGTGTGCGAAGAGTCGGAAGGGAAGGCTATCATCCGCACTCGCGTATGGGAGAGAGGTAGTGGTATTACGATGGCATGTGGTACAGGAGCCTGCGCAACGGCTGTAGCGGCGATGTTGACGGGTAGAGCTGGCAGAAAAAGTAGCATTGTGATGGACGGCGGCACCCTGGATATAGAGTGGAATGAGGATGATAACCACGTCTATCTGACGGGACCTGCGGAGTTCTGCTTTGAGGGAGAGGTACAGACGGACTAAATATCTGCGGTGGCAACGCAGAGAACGAGACAACAAAAACTGTGAATAAAGAATCAAGAATTGTAAATTAAGAATATGGCATTAGTTAATGAACATTTCCTAAAGCTTCCAGGCAACTATCTGTTTGCGGATATTGCAAAGAAGGTGAATGCCTTTAAGGCTACTCACAAGGATGCGGATGTCATTTCGCTCGGTATCGGCGATGTGACGCAGCCGCTCTGTCCGGCGGTGATAGAGGCTCTGCACCGCGCTACAGACGAGATGTCCACGGCGGCTGGCTTCCGAGGTTATGGCCCAGAGCAGGGCTATGACTTCCTGAGAGAGGCGATATTGAAGAATGATTTCCTGCCTCGAGGCATACATCTTGATATTGATGAGGTGTTTGTCAACGATGGCGCAAAGAGTGATACGGGTAACATACAAGAGCTGATACGCTGGGACAACAGCATCGGCGTTACCGATCCTATCTATCCCGTATATCTTGACTCCAACGCCATGATAGGCCGTGCGGGGGTGAAGGACGATGAGGGACGGTGGTCAAACGTGATTTATCTGCCCTGTAATGCAGAGAACGGCTTTGTTCCGGAGCTGCCTTCCCACAGGGTTGACGTCATTTATCTGTGTTATCCCAACAATCCAACAGGCACGGTTCTGACCAAGGAAGAGCTGCGCAAGTGGGTGAACTACGCTCTGAAGAATGACACGCTTATCTTCTTTGATGCAGCATATCAGGCATACATCCAAGATGACAACATCCCACATTCCATTTACGAGATACGCGGAGCAAGGAAATGCGCCATCGAGTTCCATAGCTATTCCAAGACAGCAGGGTTCACCGGCGTGCGTTGCGGATACACCATAGTGCCGAAAGACCTCACGGCTGCCACTCTGCAGGGAGAGCGCATAGAGCTCAACCCCTTGTGGCTCAGGCGTCAATCGACCAAGTTCAACGGCACAAGCTACCTCAGTCAGCGTGCCGCCGAGGCGATATACACCCCCGAGGGCAAGGAGCAGGTGAAGGAAACCATTGGCTATTACATGCGCAACGCGGCAATGCTGCTTGACACGTTCAGGCGTTTGGGCTTTGAGGTCTATGGTGGAGAGAATGCTCCATACGTGTGGATGCGCACCCCGAACGGCACTCCCAGCTGGCAATTCTTTGAGGAATTGCTCTACGGGGCACGTGTAGTATGCACCCCAGGCGTTGGCTTCGGGCCCAGCGGCGAGGGATATGTGCGCTTTACCGCATTCGGAAACTATGAGCAGACAGCGGAAGCGTTAGAGAGAATAGAGAAGTGGATGAGATAACAACACAATAAACACAAACGATAGTACAAACACAAAAGCAAAGAGATTATGGAGAACTTAAGATTTCAGGTTGTAGGAGAGGCATTCAAGAAGAAGCCTCTCGAGGTAGAGAGACCATCAGAAAGACCATGCGATTACTTCGCCAAGAAAGTGTTCAATCGCGAGAAGATGTACAAGTACCTTCCTAAGGACGTATATGAGAAGATGATTGACGTTATGGAGAACGGTGCTCGTCTGGACCGCAAGGTGGCTGATGCCGTTGCTGCAGGCATGAAGCAGTGGGCAACGGAGCAGGGCGTGACGCACTACACCCACTGGTTCCAGCCCCTGACAGAGGGTACGGCCGAGAAGCACGACTCGTTCATAGAGCATGACGGCAAAGGCGGAATGGTCGAGGAGTTCAGCGGCAAGCTGCTTGTGCAGCAGGAGCCGGACGCTTCATCGTTCCCTTCCGGCGGTATTCGCTCAACGTTTGAGGCCCGCGGATACTCTGCCTGGGACCCTACATCGCCTGTATTCATCATCGACGACACGCTCTGCATCCCTACAGTATTTATCTCATATAGCGGTGAGGCATTGGATTATAAGGCACCATTGCTACGCGCTTTGCACGCCGTCAATGTGGCTGCGACTGACGTGTGCCGCTATTTTGACCCAGAGGTAAAGAAGGTTACGAGCAACCTGGGATGGGAACAGGAGTATTTCCTCGTTGACGAGGGCCTGTATTCAGCGCGCCCAGACTTGCTTTTGACAGGTCGCACGCTCATGGGACACGACTCTGCCAAGAACCAACAGATGGACGACCACTACTTTGGCACAATCCCTGACAGAGTGCAGGCATTCATGAAAGACCTGGAGATACAGGCTTTGGAGCTTGGCATCCCATGCAAGACACGTCACAACGAGGTGGCGCCGAACCAGTTTGAGCTGGCTCCAATCTTCGAAGAGACCAACCTGGCGGTGGATCACAACATGCTGCTGATGTCGCTGATGAAGAAAGTGGCACGCAAACATGGCTTCCGCGTACTGCTCCATGAGAAGCCATTCGCCGGAATCAACGGTAGCGGAAAGCATAACAACTGGTCGCTGAGTACCGACACGGGCGTACTGCTCCATGCTCCGGGCAAGACACCGGTAGAGAACCTGCGCTTCGCCGTGTTCATCGTCGAGACCCTGATGGGCGTCTATAAGCACAACGGACTGCTGAAGGCATCAATAATGAGTGCGACGAATGCCCACCGTCTGGGCGCTAACGAGGCTCCTCCGGCAATTGTCAGCTCATTCCTCGGCACGCAGGTGAGCAACCTGCTGGACCATATAGAGAATGCGGCTCCCGATCAGCTGTCTATCGCAGGCAAGCAAGGACTGAAGATGGACATCCCTGAGATACCTGAACTTCTCATTGACCAGACTGACCGTAACCGCACAAGCCCATTCGCTTTCACCGGAAACCGCTTTGAGTTCCGCGCCGTAGGCAGCGAGGCAAACTGTGCATCTGCTATGATAGCTCTTAATGCGGCAGTGGCCGAAGCGCTCGTAAACTTCAAGAAACGTGTTGACGCACGCATCGAGGAGATAAAGGACGACCCACAGTATGCCGAGGGCACAGGGCACACCGCAACATTCCATGCTATTATCGACATCCTGCGTGATGACATCAAGGAGTCTAAGCCCATTCGCTTCAACGGCAACGGATATAGCGACGAGTGGGTGATAGAGGCCGAAAAGCGCGGTCTGGACGTTGAGAAGTCATGCCCGAAGATCTTCGAACGCTATCTTGACGAGGCCAGCGTACAGATGTTTGAGTCGCTCGGAGTGATGTCGCGCAAGGAACTGGAAGCCCGCAATGAGGTGAAGTGGGAGACCTATACGAAGAAGATACAGATTGAGGCACGCGTGCTGGGTGACCTGTCGATGAACCATATCATCCCGGTTGCGACGCGCTACCAGAGCCAGCTCCTGCAGAATGTGAGCGACATGTGCGAGGTATTCCCGAAGGAAAAAGTAGAGAAGCTCTCAGCGCGCAACATAAAAATCATTGAGGAGATAGCTGAGCGCAGCGCATCTATAGAAACTCAGGTGGACGAACTCGTCAACGCTCGCAAGGTGGCGAACAAGATTGAGAGCGAGCATGAAAAGGCTATTGCATATCATGATACCGTAGCTCCGAAGCTGGAGAGCATCCGTTACCAGATAGATAAGCTTGAGCTCATCGTGGATAACGCCTGCTGGCCGCTGCCAAAGTATCGAGAACTGTTATTTATCAGATAAACCATGGAAAGGGGATGTGTCAAATCGGCACATCCCTTTTTAGTTGGTACACTCGGCATGAGCGATGTCTGACCTGACATACAGAAACCACATTCAAGGCGCTGAACTGTTGGTAAGGTGGCTTCCGCCAGGCCTTGCAGCCTTAAATGAAATGTTAAAATCAGACCCCGAAAAGTGTTAAAATGGCAAACGAAGGGTTTCGGATTCGTCCTCTCTCGTTGAAAATTTGAAATCGAAATTGCCTTCGATGCGAAATTTGCGATATTTTTGACGTTTATGATTGTTTTCGGAAGAGGAAATGATGGTATGCTTGGAATAGGCTGATTATAAGGCTGTTGGACGGGTTGTGGATAGTTTTGCGTGGATGAGAAGCTGGAAGATTGTTGGGGGAATGGTAGTTTTGCGATAGAAAATCGGATAATTATCTGCGAGAAACGAACAATTTTGGGGTGTAATAGCAGGTCTTTCATAAGGTAAAAGACCTGCTATTACCTTGTAAAAGACCTGCTATTAGGAGGTAAAAGACCTACTTTAGCATCGGAGTTGACCTACTTTACTCCGAGAAAAGTAGGTCAGCGTCGCTGGAAAGGCAGGTTGGCGCTTCTAGAATTCATTTTTTGATAGAGGAAATCGCAAAAATTATAAGCCCGATTTTAACACTTGATTTAACATTTCGGGTTAAGGGGTACTATTGTAATAAGGTATAGAAACTGGCAAAAAGGTGGAGAGAAATCGTTGTTTTATAGGGCAAATTACGAAATGAAAGGAAATATGTGCAAACCTGTAACTGTATGTATTGTTATTGGTGTTATAGTGTTATAGATTGTAACTTTGGGCTCTGTAAAAGAAAGAAAATGTGCCCAAAATGTGACATAATTGCGCAAAACGTGGTAATTTTGCAGCCAAATTGAATGTTTAAGAAAGGAAATTATGACAAAAAGTGAACAACAGCGAGGGCTGTATCAGAGCGAATACGAGCACGATGCTTGCGGCGTGGGTATGGTAGTGAATATCCACGGCGGAAAGAGTCACCAATTGGTGGACGATGCGCTG
>JAEEGL010639337.1_pt1 | contig 13921 bp, 15 predicted proteins | sample 9134231 | NCBI WGS metagenome assembly JAEEGL01 (sample SAMN16246548, study PRJNA631951) | gut metagenome | biome: gut microbiome; feature: rumen; material: fiber-attached | host: Bos | place: Iran: Karaj | collected 2018-10
GGTAAGGAAATGCAGTTCTTCGGAGCACGTGCTAACCTTGCTAAGTGTATGCTGTACGCTCTTAACGGCGGTATTGACGAAGTTACCAAGAAGCAGGTTGGACCTAAGTACCGCAAGTATGAGGGCGATGTTATAGAATATGAGAAATTCATGCCTATGTTCGAGGATATGATGGAGTGGCTTGCAGATGTATATGTAAACACCCTCAACGTTATCCACTATATGCATGACAAGTATTGCTACGAGCGTGCACAGATGGCTCTCCATGACAGAGACGTTCGCCGTTACTTCGCAACAGGTATGGCTGGTCTTTCGGTTGTGGCTGACTCACTGTCTGCTATCAAGTATGCAACTGTTAAGCCCATCCGTGACGAGGACGGCATCATCGTTGACTTCGAGACAACAGGTGAGTTCCCTAAATACGGTAATGATGATGACCGCGTAGACCAGATCGCTCATGACCTTGTTTCCAAGTTCATGATGATGATCAGACGTCATCACACCTATCGTGATGGATTCCCTACAATGTCAGTGCTTACCATCACTTCAAACGTAACCTATGGTAAGGCTACAGGTAACACCCCTGACGGACGTCGTAAGGGACAGCCTTTCGCACCCGGTGCTAACCCGCTGCACGGCCGTGATACCCACGGTGCTGTTGCGTCACTCAGCTCCGTTGCTAAGCTGCCGTTCAATGACAGCCAGGACGGTATCTCCAATACCTTCACCATCATCCCCGGTGCTCTGGGCAAAGAGGATCAGGTATTTGCAGGCGATATCGAGATAGATCTGAACAAGTAAAACAAAACAATAAGGAGGAGAAAAATGGCAGATACGAATATGACTGAAGAGCAGATGATACAGGATCTGGTTGCCCAGCTGGACGGCGGTTTTTCAAAGGGCGTAGGTCATGTAAACGTGGACGTTGACGAGAACTCCTCTTCAAAGAAAAACGTCGAGACCATGGGGTGCACCGATTGCAGCCGGACGCCGCTGGCATGTTCGGTACCGACACTCCATCAGGGACTCGATGATTATGAATAAGCTTTAAGATTATTTAGGAGGATAAAAAAATGGCAGAAGCAAGTGCAGCACAGGTTAAAAACCTTGTATCTTTACTTGATGGCTATGCAGTAAAAGGCGGCCATCACCTCAACGTAAACGTACTTAACAGGGAAACACTCATTGATGCTCAGCAGCATCCCGAGAACTATCCCCAGCTGACCATCCGTGTTTCCGGCTATGCAGTAAACTTCATCAAGCTTACTCCGGAGCAGCAGGCAGATGTTATAAGCCGTACATTCCACGAGGCTATCTGACAGAATGTGAAGGGGGAGAACCCCCTCATCAGTCAACCTGCGGTTGACAGCTTCCCCCCATTGGGGGGAAGCCTTTTTATTTGACACATATTTCTAAAAGTTGTAAAATTATCACCGAAGTTTTTCATTAAGGAGGGCAGTCATGAAGACTAAAAAGTTGGTAGCAGTGCTTTCGCTCGCAATGGCAGTGGGCCTGACAGCATGCGGTAATCCGTTGAAGACCCTGCCTGAAGAGGGTAAGGAGAATGTATTTGATGCGGATCTCGGTGAAGAAGGAGAGGATCTCGTAGACGATATTGTTGATAAGATCAATGAGACCGAGTACAGATCCGAGGATACGGAATACTCGTCAATGGTTGTCTATAAGAGAAAGGATGATGAAGACGAGAAGACCAAATCCAAGATGTATGTTGCAGTTTCGAGAGAATCTGAATATGCAAAGCTTACCGATTATTATATATTGGAGCTTAAGTATTCCAAGGACAGAGGCTGGAAAGTCAAGAACTGTGAGAGGGATACGGACGAATCCGCAAGCACAAAGGTTGAAGCTACCAAAGGTCCCAGTGACGATGTCATAAAGAACGATCTTAAGAATTACTATATTTCATACAGTGATTACGAGAACAATATCTTCTTTACCTTGGATAATACCGCTGATATAGAAGTATCACCCGGTATAGTTACCCAGGGCGAATCCTCGGATCCCAATGCTACAGTAGGAACAACGACGGAAGTGGCAGCAGGAGAAGATTTCTCACTTAACATGCCTACAACCAGCTCTACTTATGTGACCGATTTCACCTATAAGATGGAATCAGGCTTTACTCACTATGCAGGAAGCGGAAAAGTAGGTTATACACTTTCAAGCGATGGCAGTGAGTGGCGTTATTATAACGGCGGTCTTAATAGTGATCTTGAGACCTCACTTGATGATTCGGTTGCAGAGGAGCTTTCCGAAGACAGAATGATGAAGGATCTGGAAGGATACGAGTTTGATTCCAGTCTGTCTTATGTGCCTCTTACTTTCAAGATGAGCGATTTCTCAAGCTATGAGTTCGGTGCCTGCGCGCCTGTAGGCAACAACTGCGACAGAGTACTCAAAGCAAAGGTGGACAAGAAAGGCCTGTATGGCGCAAACCTGACCTTCACATTCAACTACACCTTTGAAAACGATGAGTGGAAGTTCAACAGGATAAACCTTAACAAAGAGATAGAGTATACCGATGATATGGTATGTTCATATTCCGGAAGCGTTTGCGTATATGATACCAAGAAGCATACAATAGGTACCAGCGTGGGAAGCATGAAGATAGCGATCGACGGATATGATATGGGTCATTCCACATATTCCGGATATCTTTCATATGAGTCCGGCGACAATACCATTTCCGAGATAATGCCTTTCAGTATCTCTGAGCTGGACAGTGACTACGTAAATGTCAGATTCTCAAGAAGAGATGATGGTACATCATATCTTATCTTCTCGATCAACGACAGAGGATACAATATGGATACTCTTTACGACATCACTTTCAGATATGATTATAAGGGAAATCTGATCACACAGTTTAATACCAGCAAGCATGGTAATGTGTATATAGAAATGGTTCCCGATACCTGATAAAGAGAAAGAGAGAGGGCGGATCGATGATCCGCCCTTTTTTAATGCTTATTTATTCTTCTGCGCGTCTTTTCTTAATTCCTTCAAGTATGACCTGTTTCTTTTCGACGACCTTGCCCTTGTCCATGGGGGGCACATCTTTTAATCTGTACTCGATGCCGAGTTTTTCATACTTGGGAAGACCAAGGGTATGATAGGGAAGCACGTCGAGAGCTTTCAGGTTCTTAAGACCGCCGATAAAATATCCGAGCTTGTAAAGATAGGTATCATCATCCGTGATGCCGGGTACTACCACGTGTCTGATCCAGATGTCGACATTCTTTTTATCCAGGTATTCCGCAAAAGCAAGTATGCCGTCATTAGGCTGGCCGGTAAGCCATTTATGCTTTTCGGGATCTATATGTTTGATATCCAGCATTACCAGGTCCGTGATCTCCATCAGTTTGTCGAGAGTCCTGTTATAAGCTGTATCGCCCGGATGATACATGATACCGGAACTGTCGATACAGGTATGAATGTTATGCTCCTTGGCAAGAGTAAACAGTTCATAAACGAAGTCGACCTGCATAAGGGGCTCGCCGCCGGTAACGGTGATGCCGCCGTCCTTATAGAAACCCTCATTACGAAGGAACTGCTCAATAAGCTCACTTGCTTCGGTCAGGGTTCCGCCTTCAGGCTCCCAGGTATCGGGATTGTGACAGTATGCGCATCTCATGGGACAGCCCTGAAGAAAAACGACAAAGCGGACGCCGGGGCCGTCAACGGTTCCGAAGCTTTCGGTAGAATGTACTCGTCCTTTCATACTTTCCTCCTTTTAACTGATATGGTATAATTATACGCCAAAGGGAAAGGTATTTCAATGAGCAACGAGGAAATAATAGAACTGCAGGAACTCAGGAAAGAACGGGATCTGCAGGAGAGAAAAGTACAGTCGCTTAAGTTTGAATTCGAGGATAACGATATGGCACTGAGAGCCCTGGAATCCTGGCGGAGATTTCGCTGGGTGGGTTTTTTTATATCCCTTGCGGCTTTTGCGGGAACTTTTGTATTTGCCTATCTTCATCTCAGAGTCATAGATCTGACGACGCCGGGACTGTATGATAATTATGCGGATACGGTCTCCAATTCCGTCAGTGTGGTATCCATAGCATTTGCCCTAATGCTGCTTCTCGCTCTTGCGATACTGTGCATAGTACAGGGCTCAAAAGTGTTCATGGAACTGGGAGACAGTGATGCCGCGCGTCTGATGGCTCAAGCGCGTATGAAGAAGAATTATCATATCGAAAAGGAACACTTGCTTGACCAGAGGAAGATCCTGCAGAGAAGCCTGTATGAAGAAGAGGTGAAGCTGAAGTTCATGCTGCCCAGGCTGGAAGAACTGGAAGGACAGGAAACGAGTTGGGGATAACTAACTAGAATTTCATATCACTAACTACAAAGCCTGTGCTAACATAAATTAACTAAATGCAAAGGAGGTAATATCATGGCATACGTAATAGGAGATGAATGCATCAGCTGCGGATCCTGTGCAGGAGGATGCCCCGTAGGCGCTATAGCAGAAGGCGACGGGAAATTTGAAATAGATAAGGATACCTGCATCAGCTGCGGCGCATGCGCAGGTAGCTGCCCTGTAGGAGCTATTTCCGAGGAATGATCTGAATATCAGAGAATAAGCGAAGGGAGCAGCCTTAAGGCTGCTCCTTTTTTAATCATTTTCTACCCCGCATTTCGGACAGATTTCCGATATGGGACAGCGGTCACAATAGGCTTTTCTGGAAGTGCATATACTCCGTCCGAGGTTCATGAACAGATGATTCACGCTTATCCAGCGGTCTTTCGGGATCACCCGCATCAGATCGTATTCTGCCTTTTCGGGATCCGTGCTGTCCGTGAGACCGAGCCTTCTGGAAACACGCCCCACATGGGTATCGACCACCACCGAGGGGATGTTGAAAATGTTTCCGCGTACAACATTGGCAGTCTTGCGGCCGACGCCTGCAAGCGAAGTTAGTTCGTCTATATCCGAGGGTACCACTCCGTTATACTTTTCAACCAGAGTCTTTGCGCAGCTGATAAGGTTCTTGGCTTTATTATGATAGAAACCTGTGGGACGTATATCCTCTTCAAGCTCTTTAAGCTCCGCATGCGCGAAGGCTTCGGGATCGGGATACTTTACAAAGAGTGTGGAGGTCACTACATTGACTCTTGCATCGGTGCATTGAGCGCTCAGTATGGTGGCAAACAACAGCTGCCAGGCCTCCGTATATTCAAGAAATTCGCCGGAAGCAAGCTCCTTTTCCAGTGTATCAAGCATTTTTACAATGTTTTTTTTATTCAATAATCACAAGCCTCCGTTATTTTGATGTAGAATTTTATTTATTTTTTTTGTTGACTTTTGCGGGTAAGAGGGTTATATTATATATCGTCGTATGAAAGTGCGTTACTATAAGTACGATTATATCACAGTTTTACATGATTGTAATGAACGGACATAAGAAGTACAGTCCGCAGAAAGAAGCATCGGGATCGGATGCCGGAGGAGAGGGAGAATTATGGAATACGAAAAGATTGTAGCATATGTTCAGAAGAAAGCAGCAAAGGTTGATGCTTCCAAGATCGGAGCAACAGCGATCCAGGTTGATATCACCGGTGAAGGCGAAGGCGCATTCTACATTGCAGTAAAGGATGGCAAGGTTGAGGTTGAGCCTTATGAGTATTTCGATCATGAAGCAAAGGTGATCGCTAATGCAGAAGATTTCCTGGCTGTTATCGATGGCAAGCTTGATCCCATCACAGCATACAACGACGGTAAGCTTCGCATAGAAGGTTCCATTGAGAAGGCAGCAGTGCTTAAGGATGTAGTTGAAGCAGCAGCACCTGCTAAGAAAGCAGCAGCTCCCGCAAAGAAGGCAGCACCTGCTAAGAAAGCTGCTCCTGCAAAGAAGGCAGCAGCACCCGCTAAGAAAGAGGAGCCCAAGAAAGAAGAAGTAAAGAAAGAGGAGCCTAAGAAGGAAGAGGCTAAGAAGGCTGAACCTGCAAAGAAGGCAGCACCCGCTAAGAAAGCAGCAGCTCCTGCAAAGAAGCCTGCAGCAAAGAAGAAATAAGAAAGAGCAAATAAAAAAATCAATGCCGCTTCTTACGAAGCGGCATTTTCTTTTTCAAGATTTTCATTCAGTATCGCCAGTATGTCTTCCACATCGTAGCCATGGACCATGGCGGCTTCCTCTATGGTCTCGCCCTGGGCCGCGAAGCAGGTCACGCAGTGCATTCCCGTACTCATCAGCAAGGGACCTACCATAGGGCTTACCTGCATGGCTTCATCTATAGTCATGTCTTTAGTGATCTTGACTGTTTCTTCCATAATTCGTATACCTCCATTATTACAACAGTGGTGATTATAGCATCATTTATAAGCTTATTCAAGTTGACAAAGAAGTTATGTCAATGTATATTGATTGTGTATGTTTTTTTATACATATGCTATGGAGGAGGAGAAATTATGAATTGTCCTATTTGCGGAGCAGTTTTAAACGACGGAGCAAAATTCTGCGGAAACTGCGGCAATAAAGTAGAGATCGCAGCAGCGCCTGCTGCGCCGGCAGCAGAGACGCCTGTAATGCCTGCAGCACCCGTGGCACCTATAGCGCCTGCAGAGCAGCTGACTGCATCAATATTTGACCAGCCTGCAGCACCCCAGCAGCAGCCTGTGCCGGAAACGCCGGTACAGCCCGTAAATACAGCTTCTGTGCAGGGAGCATTTGCGCAGCCCGATCAGCAGATATATACCCAGCCCCAGGCAGGCGGAGGATATGGCGGAAACAATTATATACAGAATAATTACACCCAGGAAAACCTGAATCCGCCCGTAGTGAAGAAGAAAGGCAAGGGCGTGCTGATAGCAGTCCTTGTAGTTTTTGCTCTTCTTATAGTGGGTATCGGAGTGACGCTGTTCATATTCCGCGGTTCTCTTAAGAATACCTGGGCGCGTCTTACCAAATCACCCGATGAATATCTGAAGTATGTTATATCCGAGAGTATGGAAGAAAGCCTCGATGGAATGGAAGATCTCCAGAAAGAGTATTCTGAAATGCTCGCAAAGATGGATGACATCAACATGCAGGGAAGCCTTCGTGTGCAGATGAATGATGAACTGCTGGATACTCTGGAGGATGCTTCGGCATCACTGCTTGCAAATTCCAGATACGGTTCAATGTCTTACGATTCGGATTATTATGATTATTATGATGATTACTATGATACTGATATGTATGATAAGTATGATACTTATGATGATTACTATCAGGCAGAGCATGCTTCAAAGGGCTCCGGCGGAAACGGTCTGAATCTCTCAGCATACGGAGATATAACGCTTAACGGCAGCTATGACCGCAAGGGAAATCTTATGGGAGTTAATGCGGGTATACAGGTTAAGGGCGGAAGTGATGTGATCGGTGTTGATGCCGTTTATGACGGTGATAATTATACCGTATACGGACGCATTCCCCAGCTTAACAAAGATTATATAATGATAGACTTAAGCAATGTGCTTGATAAGAACCAGCAGAAGGATCTTGATAAAGTACTGTCTGCGACGGCGGATTTTTCCTCTGCATCAATGGATCCCAAGATGGTTCGTGATATGTACAACAGATATATCATGGCAGTACTTAAGCCCATCGAAAAGGTGGAAGCATCTAAAGTCAAACTTCCCGTAAACGGTACCAAGATGTCCTGCCGGGCTTATGAATTTACACTGGATGATGATCTGTTCCAGGAAATGGTGCTTGCGGTGATCGATGAGATCAAGGATGACAGGGATCTCGGAAAATGGTTTGATGATTATATGGATAATCTTGATTTCGGTCAGTCATCAGCCAGCAAGCCTGATTGGGATAAATTCCTGGATCAGCTTGAAGATGCGGAAAAGGATGTAAAGAATATCAAATTTGATGAGGTGTTCAAATGCGCTTTCTATATAACAGACAGCGGTAAGATCACAGGCTTTTCCATACTCGGAGAAGATGATAAAGATCCTCACTTCTCATATGCATGGAATTATAACAAGAACAAGCTTGATATAGAGCTTACCAGCGATTATACGGACAAGAACGATAAGACGCAGTTCCTTGATATAAAGGGCGGCGGTACAGTTAAGAGCGGTAAATTCACCGGTGATTTTGTCCTGGATTTCAGTGCGCTGGATGATAAGGTGGACTTCAGTCTTGAAGATGTGGAAATTGAAGATAAAAAGAATCCCGGCGGCACCTTCCGTATCGGTCTTGAGCAGTTTATGAAGATGGCGGAAGATAAGACAGATGCCATACCCGATTGCATAAAGAAAGCGGATCTGGTCATTTCATTCAGCGGAACCATTAAAGACAATACTTTCTCAATCGGTCTTGAGAACGGAAGCCAGGATGTGATAAAGCTTACGACTAATGCAAAGATATCCGATAGTCAGGGCATAGCTGTTCCTTCCTCAAAGGAAAGTGTTGAGATAAACGAAGGAAATGCCGACACAGAGATGGTAAAGTATCTGAAAGATTCCGATCTGGAGAAAGTTGTCAGCGGTCTTGAAACTCTGGGACTTCCCGACAGCTATGCGGATCAGATCAGACAGGTCACAAAGATGCTTGATTACTATTGATAAGTTATACAGGAGGCAGGAATGAGCAGATTTCTCGTAGCCGGCGTAACACAGATAGAGACAATAGTAATGGTGGACCGCATACCTGTGCAGTATTCACCGCTTACCAGTATTCCGGATACCATACATACGTCTGCGGGCGGTGATGCGTATAATGAATCACTGGCTCTCAAATGGCTGGGGAATGATGTGGACTTCCTGTCTGTTATAGGAAGAAACCAGGACAGGAGCGTGCTGAATCCGCTGAACAGAGAAGTCACTCTGTCAACGGAATACATACTCCCGCTCCTCGGAAGTACTCCTACCCAGGTCATCCTTTATGATAAAGACAGAAAGCAGCAGATTTTTGAGGATATCAAGAACCTGAGGGATGCGGAGTATGATATGGCCATGATACCGCCGCTGGTAGCGGCCGCTGACATGGTGGTGCTTTCCACTGCGAATTTCTGCAGACCTTTTATAGAGCAGGCTAAGAGGTACGGCAAACCCGTGGCGGTCAATGTTCACGATTATCACGAGGATAAAGAAAAATACAGCGAGGATTTCCTGAGCGCAGCTTCCGTGCTGTATTTCAGTGATGATACGATAACGGGAGATCCTTTTGATTTCGTGAAAACCATGGCTGCAAAATACGGAACAGATATCATCATACTGGGCCAGGGTGCCGAGGGACTTATCCTGTATGATAAGTTAAAAGGCATCAATGTGCATTACAATACTGTCAGCACCAATGAAGTAATAAATACGGCAGGCGCGGGAAATGCGCTTTTAGCCTGTTTCCTCCATTGCTATGCAGCCGGTATGGATTCGTCGGAAGCAATTAAAAAAGCCATGCTCTTTGCTTCATATAAGATAGGGTATATGGGTACTTCAAACGGATTCCTGACCGAAGAACAGCTGGATCAGTGGTGGAATCTGGTATGGGGGCAGAAGACACCGGAAGGTATCATGAATTAGAAGATTTTTCGGAAAGCAGCCGGAGGATTGGGTCTTTCATAAGACTGTTCAGTCCTTCGGCTTTTTTTATTAAAGCGGGAAGCTTATCGGCTTCACCGGCCGACAGATAGATATCCGATAAGACATCATAAGAGCTGCTGATGTCCGAGCCGCTGTCTATGGCATATTCAAGTATTTCTTTTGCATATTCATCCTGAGCTTTTTTATGAAGTGAAAGCGCCAAGGTGTTAAGTGAACGTACCAGCAGGGTGTAATTCTGATCATATTCGGTAAGCTTTGATATATTTGCGGTTCCGTATTTAAGCTTCAGATCGGTGTTGGAGATGCCCGTTAAGTTCACGCAGGGGACGTCCTTCAGGGAATTGAGTATCCTTAAGGCTTCGCTTACCCTGTCATCTTCGGTATCATAGGGATAGTTTAAGAAGCGTTCGGGCACTTCCGCATATGTAAGATCATCCAGAGGACGCTTTCTTACGCTGTTAGCCCGGTTCTCTTTATCCCAGAAATCATCAAGCTGATGGTCCAGCTCCTTCCCGGATCTGCTTATTTTGAAATGCATTATAATAATAAAGATAAACAGGCTTGTCAAAACAGGAAAATGCATATATAATAATCTCCACAATAAGTAATGTGCCTAAAAATAAGGAGGCATTTATGTTTAGAATGAACAATAAAACACGTAAGATCGTCTCGAGCATATTGATCATAATACTCATACTTGCAATGATAGTTCCGACTATCCTGACTTTTCTTGCAGTATAGTATTTTCAAGGGGTTTAGTAATATCAATGATAGTATAAAAGGGGTGAAATATCAAGTCGGGTCTGGTTTTATATTGGAAAGAAGGAAGAAATGTACGGTAGGAAAAAGAACGGAATAATCACATTGATACTGGCCCTTAGCCTTTTATGCATAATCGGTTTCTGGATGGCTGAACATGGCGGCCATACTCCCATAAAGATAAAAGATAAAGGTATATTTGTCCCCGGCATAAGCGGGGTGGGCGGTTCTGAAGAAGCACCTTCAGGCCATATCTATGCAGGCGTTCACGCAGGCGATATCGACATATCAGGACTGACGGTTCCCGAAGCGGAATATGCCATAAACGATTATATAGCAAAGCTGGGAGAGACCGAGCTTACTTTTGTTGTTGCCGGAGATAATGAAGTAAAGCTGAAACTTAAGGATCTGGAGCCTCAGTGGGGCAATCCCGAAGTAGTGAATGATCTTGATGATCTGACGGACCGTTCCAGTGACGTGATCAGCCGCTACAGGATGAAAAAGGATGTGGAGACCGGCGGCAGGGATATCCCCATAGATATCAAGCTGGACAAGGGATTCATCATGAACTGGCTGATGATGAACTGTTCGATTTATGACACACAGACCGAAAATGCCACGCTTAAGCGAGTGGACGGTCATTTTGAGATAGTAGGCGGAGAAAACGGCGAGGGAGTCAACGTATCCGAAGCTGCCAACATGATCAGCAATACCGTGGTCGATGCCTGCAAGAGCGGAAACACCAGGCTCACGCTGCCTCTTGAGGAGATACTTCCCCAGACAGGCGATGAGACTCTGCTCATGGTCAAGGATCTGCTGGGAAGCTTCACCACCAGCTATTCTTCTTCAGGCGCAAACAGATCAAAGAATGTGGCAAACGGCTGCCGCCTCATAGACGGTACCACGCTTTATCCCGGAGAGGAATTCTCCGCTTATAATGCGGTTAAGCCTTTTACCGTTGCCAACGGATATGAACTGGCCGGTTCCTATGTGGCAGGCCAGGTGGTCGATACAGTGGGCGGCGGTATCTGCCAGGTATCTTCAACCTTATATAATGCGGTACTCAGGGCAGAGCTGGAAGTAGTGGAGAGGAACAATCACTCGCTGATAGTCACTTATGTTGACAAGTCCGCGGATGCTGCTATTTCTGAGTCTTCCCATAAGGATTTCAGATTCAAGAATAATACGGAATATCCTATTTACATAGAGGGATATACCGAGGGCAAAAAGATAACTTTCAATATCTACGGCGTGGAGACAAGGCCTTCCAACCGCAAGGTTTCCTATGAGAGCGAAGTACTTGAAGAGAAAGTGCTGCCGGATATGATAGTCGGCGACGCTTCACTTCCCGCAGGTATGGTCAGCGTGACCGGAGCGCATAAGGGATACAAGGCTAAACTGTGGAAAGTGGTGACCGTGGACGGCAAGGAGACTGAGCGTACACTGGTCAACAGCAGTAATTACACACCTACGCCCAGGACTGCCATTGTCGGCATAGGTTCGGCAGATGCGAGCCAGACAGCCCGCATGCAGGAAGCAATTGCCAGCGGAAATATAGATGTATGTAAGGCTGTGGCAGGGCAGATAGTTGCCGAGTTTGCGGCATCCAATTCAAAGCCGGCGCAGCAGGTGACGGAAGTGCCTGAGAGCCAAAACGATAGTATAGCGCCGTAATTAAGTTTCATGAGAGTAGTTATCACCGGCGATATTGCCGTCAGAGGTACCATAAAGCTCATAGAAGAAAGAGGGGAAGAGCTGGATAAGGTCTTTTCCAACAGCTTTATGAGAAAGGCAAGAGCCATAAAGGAAGAAGAGGTCCCGCTTATAGAAGATGGCATCAGTTATATTGAGATAGCTGAAGGCGGCTTAAATGAAGCTCTGTGGGAGCTGGCAGAAAGAGAAAAAACGGGACTGCGGGTTATGCTTGATCAGGTTCCGCTCAGACAGGAAACCATAGAGATCTGCAATATGCTCGATATAGATCCGTACACGCTTGCATCCTACGGAACAGCGCTTTGTTTTGTACCGGAGGATCGTCAGCTTGAAGGAACGGATATTGGCTATACCGTAAAGGATAAAAAGAGACTGCTGAAATACGGCGATATCGAAAGATATCTGCGAGTTTAGAGGAGGGGTTAAAATGCTTAGGGAAGAGATACTTACTACCATCGAAAAGAACAGCCGCGTGGAGATCCATGAGCTGGCGGTGAGACTTGGATCCACCGACGAGATGATCGCCGAAGAGCTTCTTAACATGGAGCAGGAAGGCGTGATCTGCGGCTACCATACGATGATCGACTGGGAAAAGACAGCAATAGATAAGGTGACGGCGCTCATAGAAGTACGAGCCACGCTGCAGCGCGGACAGGGCTTTGACAGGATCGCGGAGCGCATATACATGTATCCCGAAGTAAAGAGCGTATACCTGATAAGCGGAGGTTACGATCTCTTAGTCACCCTCGAAGGCAAGACACTTAAGGAAGTGGCGGGCTTTGTGTCCGATAAACTGTCCACAATGGAGAACGTGCTCAGCACAGCCACTCACTTCATACTGAAGAAATACAAGGACCACGGAACCATAATGGCAAAGAAAAATGCAGATGAAAGGCAGATGATCACACCATGAGAGATCCGTTATCAAAAACAATCACAGGGATTAAACCCTCAGGAATAAGAAAATTCTTTGATATAGTAAGTGAGATGAAGGATGCCATATCGCTCGGTGTGGGCGAGCCTGATTTTGACACGCCCTGGCACATAAGAGACGAGGGCATCTATTCACTTGAACAGGGCCGTACTTTCTACACCTCCAATGCAGGTCTTATGGAGCTTAAAGAGGAGATAGCCCTGTATCTCAAACGGCGCATAAATGTTGACTATAATCCCCGGAAGGAGATAATGGTCACCGTAGGCGGCTCAGAAGGCATCGATATCGCCCTCAGAGCGATGTTAGATCCCGGAGACGAGGTACTTATACCCCAGCCCAGTTACGTGTCCTACGAGCCCTGTACGGTGCTTGCAGGGGGCAAGCCCGTGATCATCGAACTGAAAGCCGAGAATGAGTTCAGGCTTACGGCTAAGGAAATAGAGGATGCCGTAACGGACAAGACCAAGATACTGATCCTTCCTTTCCCCAACAACCCCACGGGTGCCATTATGGAGAAGGAAGATCTGGAAGCCATAGCAAAAGTCATCAGAGAGAAGGACCTTTACATTATTTCCGATGAGATTTATTCGGAGCTGTCCTACAAGGGTCGCCACGTATCCATAACCGAACTGGAAGGCATGAGAGAGCGCACCGTTCTCATCAACGGCTTCTCCAAAGCCTATGCAATGACAGGCTGGAGACTCGGCTATGCCTGTGCCCCGGAGAACATCCTCTCACAGATGTTAAAAATACATCAGTTTGCAATTATGTGCGCTCCTACCACGAGCCAGTACGCTGCTATCTCGGCTCTGCGTAACGGCGATGAAGACGTCGACAGGATGCGAAATGCATACAACCAGCGCAGACGCTACCTGGTGGATGCCTTTAAGAATATGGGACTTGAATGCTTCGAACCCTTCGGCGCATTCTACATCTTCCCCTGCATCAAA
>JAEEGL011127915.1_pt1 | contig 13921 bp, 8 predicted proteins | sample 9134231 | NCBI WGS metagenome assembly JAEEGL01 (sample SAMN16246548, study PRJNA631951) | gut metagenome | biome: gut microbiome; feature: rumen; material: fiber-attached | host: Bos | place: Iran: Karaj | collected 2018-10
CTATAATATTCTGTTTGATCATACACGTAATGAAGATCTGCAGCTGAACATTCTATGGTCGTTTCTTCCCAGTTTTGATCGTCAAGCCATTCTCTAGCTTTTCTATACAAAGCATTAGCATTAGTAACATTGTCTTCTTCACCGTCGACATCAAAATTTTTCTGTTTTACGACACGGCCATATTTATTATAACCTTCGACATGAATAATATAGTTACTAGATGCTTCATGAACAATATGAGTATCAGGTCTATGATCTTCACCAGCATGATGAATAACATAGGGGTTTTCCCATGTATGTGTGGTTGCTTTCTTAACTGTTAAATCATTATCACCTGTAGGATAAAGAACCGTACAAATATCAGACCCATTTAGATCTTGACTAATGTCCAAAAGGTTGAGACCGAACTGTATTGTCTGATCGGTACCCATGGGAGCTGATTTAACCCAATCAATTTTGTTAATATAAGCGTCCCATTCTTCTTTCCATTCTTTTCTAAGTATAAAATATCCACCATTTGTATCAAGACACATAGATTGAAGTACAGAAGCAGTCGATTCACCATCGGTTTTTCTCCAAACCAAAGAATTCTCAACGTTTACTGTACCTATCTCTATGTATTTCGACAAATCGTAATTATTGTCTTTCTTTAACTGATCGTTGTGAATATCAATAATTTTATTAAAGAATCCTTTATTATACGTAGCTCCTTGCGGATAGTTTTCATCATTATATAAAGGCGTTTTCTTCTGTTTGTATTCTCTTGTCTCCTGAATAGTGTCATTAAAATATGCAAGAGCTCCTTCACAAATAACCTTTTTCTGATTATTCCAATCTCTTGTTATCTGCAAAGGTCGTCCGAAGAATATACAATCGTCACCTTCATAAACCTCTACTTCTCCTTTGAAAACCTGTATAGTATTCCAAATATCATCTGGCCATATAGGATTTCCATCGTCATCGGTAGTGGAGCTTCTAGTGACAGGAAGAGTGAATTCAAGTCTACCCGCCGCATTTAATTCCAATTCGAGAGTAGGACTTAACACTGCTTGATCCAATTCAGGACCGTATATTTCCTGTTTATTATACAGGATTCTATACATCATAGTATACCACCTCTTTCATAGGATACTTTAATTGTTCCGTTACCGACAAAATATAAATAATTATCGCCAGGTTTGAGAATCATCGTATTATCTCCAGGAAGTAATTGGCGAGACGGATATCCGACAAAACTTTGATTTTCAGCTATAGCCACAACGTCGTGTTCTTCGTTAAGTTCATAAACTGTAAAATTGCTCGTACATGACATGTAAGCGGTGATATCAGCTGATGAGTTATTCAATATGTTGTGAGCTTTTTTACCATTAACACCAAATGTACCATAATATATAGTATTGCCAAATAGATCATTCCAACGCCAATTAGCAGTTTCTTCACTTTCAATAGATCTTTTATACGGATTCAAATTGTACTGGATAGTGACTGAAGAATAGTCTTTATTTCCAAACTGTCCTGAAACAGACAGTCTACCTTTCCATTTGTAATAGGGATCATCTTCTAAAACAATATTGTCGAAATACTTACCGTGAAGTTTCATCAAAATATCAGAGTACAAATCACTCCAATTCCTATACCCATTGTCTACTATGAAATCCCACTGACCGGTACGATTAGCGTACCTGGGCCTACCGGTTAAAACCTCAGTGTAATCCAAGGCTCCATCAGCACCAGGTACGTCTACGTACTCAGTTTTTACTTGTGGAGGTGAGACAAATGGGCGACTTTTAGGTGCCATATGCCAAATATCCCACGTATTCATACCATTAATGGTAATAGAATGGGCTCCGACTTTAGTACCGTCATCACGGTCAAGCATTGTGTAATGAAAGTCACCCATAAATATCAATACCTCCCTCTGCTATTGTACAGAGCTTTAGACCCTAAAGCTCTATCTATAGGTTCAACCAACTGACCTACTAAGGCCCCAGTGTTCATTACAACCTGCAAGTTGGTCATTGCAGACTGTAACTGCGAAATATCATCGCGTAAAGCACCGATCTCTCTAACAACATCGTCGTTATTAATGCGATTTATAGCATCTATAACCTGCTGAGTGGATGCATCTTCGTCTCTAGTCGTCGGGGTAAGTCTTGAAATAGATCCATTAAGATTTATACCCTGAGAATTAGCAAACCAAGACTGAATATCAGAGTAACCCTGACTTATAGCGTCCATATCAAACACAGGACGTATAACAGGCTGATATACATTGTCTTCAGACCATCCATTTGCAACAGCAGCTATATTAGCTTTCATCTGATCCAAAATATCATTCGCAGACTGATTTGTTACGTCCGTAACCTCCTCGGATCCTTCTTCCATACCATTTCCAAAGCCGGCCATAGCGTTATAGCCAAGCTCTTCCATAGCTTTGGAAGGAGAATGCATTCTGAGAACTCTCTGGAACGTAGCAATCAACTGTGAACAGAATAACGTAACTTTAGATAATATCTGAGGCATACGATTAGCCATACCGTTTGAGAAACCATCAAACATGCCGTATGCAGCCTGCTGGAATTTCTGAGGTTTCATCTCTCTATCAAGTGTTTCTAATACGAGATTTGCCATTTTTAATGTTGCTCCACGCAACATAGCTTGAGCCATTGGAGAATTCATACCAACAGCAAAACCCATAGCTGCGTATTCACCATCTCTAGCAGTACGCTTAGAAGGTGAATTTATCTCGTATTTGTCTTCGAGAGTGTTAAGACCCGCGTCAGCAAATTCTGACATTGCATCAGAAGCCATTGTTGCATCTACGCCTTCTGCGAAACCAAGGGAAGCATTGAAACCGGCTTTCTTATAAGCATTTTCAATCTCTTTAGTTCCGTAATCAGGCATAAATTCAGCTGCTTTCCAACGTCTGTTAGCCATCTGAAGCTGTTCGTCAGTCATATCTACGAACGCCTGTACTTTAGCTGCACCCTGAGGACCCATGTCTTTAAGCTCGTTAAGAAGACCTTCAGACATACCCCTAGCAGCAAGTGTAGCTATGTTACGAGCCCATTCACCAACCTGACGAACGTTTTCTGACATACGATAAAGCATTTCTTCAGGATCAATGTATTCCTGCTCTTTGACCTCGTCAAATATTCCGTGCATTGCTGAAGCGATAGACTCTTTAATGCCGTCACGAAATTCTTCAAGTTTAGTTTTGGTCTTTTTCGTAGATTCCTCTAAACTGGCCATTTGAGACCCAAAATCTCCAAGAGCATCAGTACCGTCCTTCAACGCGTCATTTACATTCAAATTAATACCAAGGAAATCTGCTAATTTCTTTAACGCATATGACGTATTGTCTCCGGCAGCATCCATTTGAGCGTTTGCATATTCTTCAGCACTTCTGTATATGCGTTCGCCTTGATCGTTTTTAAATGTTTGCCATTTGTACTGCCATTGACCAGATTTATCATAAATCTTCTTCATAGCGTCTTCCATGTAATAATCTAGCGTTTCTTCATAGTCTTCTCCAAAACTAACACCGGTTATCTTTCCAAGCATAGATCCAAGCTTTTTGTGATCGATACCTAATTTGTTAGCTGTTTTCTTTATATCAATATTTTTAAGAGAATTAATAAACCCTTCGCCAAGAGAACTAGCTTTGTTCTTTAAATTGTCAAGCGTTATGCTAGATTCAGTACTCTCATTTTGAAGTTTGTCGTTCATCTTCTCTGTAGACGTACCGATATTGTCTATAGCCTTAGACGCGTCATCAGCGCTTCTGGTTATATTGTCGATTTGTTCGGTGTGCATTTCTGAAGCGATAGTTTCATTAGCTACTTCTACTTCCCCGGTAAACTCCATTACGGTGTCTGTAGCTCGTCCGTAAGCGCTATCCAACTTAGCCAGCATTTCTTCAGGAGCAGCCATTAATTGATTATTAGCTAACTCTATTACGGATTGTGACAACTCTTCTCCCGAAGATCTAGCAGCTTCAGCTACTCTGTTAAAGTCCTCGATCATGCTTTCCCAAACAGCGTCATCATACGTCTTTAAAAGAAGACCGTCTACATTTTGGAAACTAGCCTTATCCGAATAATATTTTACAATATTATCGGCTTGCATTTTCTGCATTTTCTCGACTTCTCGCTTATGGTTTTGATCATCGATGTGTTTATAAGTTTCGGTCGTTTCGAATACAGCTTCGCCTATCTTATCGTTGAGATTTATTACAGCATCTCCCAACCAGCCAAGTAGACCTTCGAGAGCACCTTTTACAACCTCAACTAACATCTCACCTATAAGTCTAAAGAAATCGCCAATTAATTCCATTTGCCCAGGCTCTTTCAACCAATCAACTATAATTTTCATTATAGCTGATAATATTGCCAAAGCTTCAGGAAGAGCAGCAAGCATTCCTTCCATAAACGCAAGCAAGAAAGCAGCACCAACAGCTACTACTGTGCCGACAACAGACGTTACAGCAGCTAATATAACTTGGAACAATGAAGCTAACGCTTGTATCATGTCCGGAGCAGAATCTATTATGGCTTGACAAGCGCCTTGTATACCATTTCTCAAATTGTTAACTATGACATGATAATCTATTTTAACATTATTAAGCTTGAGAATAGCATCTGTAAACACATCTACAGCATTTGCCAAAACATAAACACCAGCAGAGAATATCGTAAACGCCACCATTATAGCTGCTATACCGGCCAATACCATAGCGCCGCCAGAACCGATTCCGCCTAATATACCACCGATGGTAATTAACGAACCTAATAAAATAATTATCCCAAGAAGAACATGTTCTAATTCTTTAAATTTAGTCACGTCAATACCAGAAGAAGCATCAGCTAATTTCTTTATAGATTCGGCTATTACCAGCATAGATATAGATCCTGTTAAAATTGCGCCTGCTGTAGCCAGCATGTCTATTGGATCTATTTCTTCGCTGAATACGTTTACAGCAACAAGTAAAGCAGATAAAGCCATAAAAGGTCCTATTAATGATAATATCTTTTGACGATATCTATCATCAACTGGAACATCTTTCAACATGTATATAGCACCAGCGATCACAATAAATGCCGATGAAGCTGCAACTATAGATCCGGCAATAGCAAGTAGATTTTTAACGTTTGATACTTTCTTTTGAAGAATATAAAGTGCTCCACATACACCTGCGAAAGATGCTATCAAGATGCCAAAAGAAGCTAAAGCTCCAATCCATCCATCACTTCCGCCTTTGTTTATAATATATGCTAAACCGCCAACAGCTATAGCTATGATTACTAAAGACTCACATAATCCGCCTATAACCAACGCTATAGTTTGTATTTTATTGCTGTCTATATCCTTTATAGACTTTAAGAACATTTTAAACGTTAACAGCATCAATGCTAAACCGCCAAATCTCTCTACAAAAGCTAATACTGAAAATGCTTGAGCTGTAGGTGTACTTAACAGTAAAGACATGATAGTTATAACTCCAGCTATAACTGCTAATACCGTAGATAGTTTAAATATAATTTTAACAACCTTATCAACTTCTTCAGCGCTTAAATCCTTTATAGACTTTAAGAACATTTTAAACGTTAACAGCATCAATGCTAAACCGCCAAATATCTCTATGAAAGCTAATACAGAAAATGCTTGAGCTGTAGGCGTGTTAAGTAATAAAGCCATAGTCGTTATAACGCCGGTTATCACTGCTAACACAGATGATAATCTAATTATAGTCTTGGCTACTTTATCAACTTCCTCAGCATTTAAATCTTCTATAGTTTTCAAGAACATTTTAAACGTTAATAGCATCAATGCTAAACCACCAAATATCTCTATGAAAGCTAATACAGAAAATGCTTGAGCTGTAGGCGTGTTAAGTAATAAAGCCATAGCTGTTATACTTCCCATTATTACAAATAACACAGAAGACAATTTCTTTATGGTATTAGCCACTTTGTCAACTTCTTCAGCGCTTAAATCCTTTATAGACTTTAAGAACATTTTAAACGTTAACAGCATCAATGCTAAACCACCAAATAATTCTACAAAGGCTAAAAATGTAAATGCCTGCGCCGTAGGAGTGTTAAGTAATAAAGCCATGACAGTTATAGCAGCTGCGATAGCAACAATGCATCCCGTAACTATAGCTAAGTCTTTAGCTATAGTTGAAAATTTCTCCGAATCTTTTATCTTTTCAGACACAAAAGCCAAAGTTGCAAGTATGCTTATAAACATGAACATAACGCCCAATATTATAGCCGTACTTACAGCGATAGATGTTGAACCCAAATCCTTAGTATTTTTAACTAACTCGGACGTTACAGCTATTACACCGATTAAACCGGCTACAAACGCAACAAAATATCCAACACCTTTACCCTTTTTGTTGGATTTTGAAACTTCATCAGAAGTAGTAGCAAATCTGCTTCCCAATAATGCTAAAGCTAACATAACACCTATAACTGCAAATATAGCTAAACTAAGTTTATCATAATCGGCGAATGTTAATATGGTCATAACCGCTAATATGGCAACTATGCCGCCAATATAACTTATCATCACGCCAATATTAGCACGCTTTGTATGTGCTGAAGCCTCTTCTACAGCATGCAGACAAGCCGCCAAAATAGCCATGATACTAGCTACAACTGCCCAACCACCAAAACTAACGCCGCTGGCAATTCTTGATGCTATAGCTAATATTATTAAGCAAGCAGAAAATGCTATTAAGAACGACGAAAACGATTTCAATATGTTAACGTCTTTATAGACTTTCATATTAGTAGAAAATTTATCGAAACTCTTAAGAAGTATTCTTGTTATTAATGTAAATATCAACGACAATAAGAGTATAGTCGCTATACCTCTTGCCGCTTGCTGAGTATCCATACCGCCGAGTATCATTACGGCAGCTACACTCAATGCAATAACAGAACCAAGAGCTGCGAGCATTCTGGTCATGTTTTCTACAAATACATTACCACCAGCAAGAAGACTTATACCAACAAACGCCAAATATAAACTAGAAAGGGCCAGGATAACACCAAATGCGCTTTTCAATCCATTGACAATTTGTTCAAATGGTAATCTCGAGAGTCTCTCTATAGCTTTAAGCACTAATATGAACGATAAAACAAACGCCATAGCACCTACGCCGCCACCAAACGTCATACCTGTGAGACTAAGTAAAGCCATAGATCCGGCTAACGTCACAATAAGTCCAGCGACAGCTGCTAAACCAGTCATAGCTTGTTTGAACGTCGCTTCTGATTCGGCTATTGATAAGCATGCTTTTGACAACAGCCATATAGCAGCTGCAAAGCCTAATATAGTTCCAGCGGTAACCATGAGTTTCTGCTCTTCAGGGAACATCATCTGTGCAGTTTTATTTATTAATATAAGTGCGCCGGTAACTCCAGCCATAAGAACAACCACGGTCAATAATGCTGTAGCAAGTTGTCTTAGAGTAAGATCAGCCTTTCCAAGCAATACAACAGCAGACGTTATAGCTAATACTGCTACTGCCATACCCAATATAACTGGTATCAAAGCCAATCCTTCTTTGGTTCCCTTTAAGTCTATTTTAGACAAGACAACACCTAAAGCCAACAAACCGCCAGCAAATATAGCTAAAGCTAATCCGCCTTCTAGCAAATCTTGCCATTCCATTTCGCCCAAAACTTTAAGTGAAACAGTCAACACTCCTATAGCAACGGCGATCGCTAATATAAGCTGAACAGCAGGTGAAACTTTTATAAGACCCTTTATTACTTGACGAATATCAGAAAGAGCTCCGACGACATTATCTATTCCTTTTCTTATCACTTCGCCTATACCAGCAAGAGCATTGAATAGTCTACGAACAGATAATATCAAAAGCACTATCGCTATTGCAAAAGCATAAATTATGATCTTTCCAGCATTGATGTCCTTTAAGAATTTGCCTAAAGCATCCCAAGCGTTCTTAACATGGCCAACTAATTTATCAAGAAGCTCGCCAAGTCGATCCAAATTGTCGGAGATATCTTCCCCAGCGAAAATATCCTTTATTAAAAAGGCAATTTCTTTTAAGAAGTTTACAACATCTGCCAATACGCCTTCGCCTTTGGAAATCTCTTCAAATATGTTTCCAACAGCTTGAAATAATGTTAATACTCCAACAACAGCAAGGTCTAATAGGTCAACAACTACTTGGAGAAATGCCGTGATACGTTCAGAAGTAAACAACGATAATATATCGTTTAAAATTCCAAATATAAATAGAAGAGCGACAGTTATTACGTCCATTAAAAGACTAGCAACGGTCGTAATAAAGTCTAATATCAATTGAAATGTTCCGGATTTTGTCAATTCCGACATTAACGTCATAACACATTCCAATATTATGGTTAAAACGTTCATAAGTGTGACTAAACCGGATGCTATTATTTGAACAATATTGGTTAGGAACTCACCATTTGTTACAAATTCTAAAAGAGAATTGATTATTGGTTTAAATATCTCACCAATTTGCATCAATGTTGACGCAAACGTAATAAACAATTTAACAAGCGGATAGATGGCGTATTTAGCAACAGCAACACCGACTGTCCATATAGCTTTTAACGGTATTAGAACCGCTTTTACAACTTGTTTAAAATTATCAAGAGCTTTTTTAGACGGTATTAATGATCTTGTTAGTCGTTCAAAACCTCTAACTCCGTCGTTTATTTGGTCTTGAACTTGTTTTGGAAATACTTCTTTTACGGCTCTTCCTATAGTCCATATAATTTCGATCAATGCAACTAAAATATTCTCTATTCCGTTTACGAACGGTCGAAGTCTAGCTACATTGAGATTTTTCATAAACACTTCCGCATTTTTCGAAACGTATTCAAAAAACTTAGTCCATGTTTTTGCAACCGGAACCAAAACGGTACGTACGTCTTTTATTCGAGCTTTAACTTGTTTAAGAAAAGGTATAACATTTTCAACAAATGGATCGGTGAATAGCTGACCTATACGAGAAAGCTGTGCCTTTATATTGGTAGTGACACCCGAAAATGTATCATCAGCTTTACCAGCTGCCTTGCCGAAAGCGTCACCCAAAGCATTAGCAAAATCTTCAAACGAGATTTTTCCTTTGGTAACCATGTCATTTATTTCAGATTCTGTCTTATTAAGACTTTTTGCTAAAGTAGCTGACAAGTTAAGACCAGCTGCCGAGAACTGTCGAAGCTGCATGGTCATAAGACGACCGTTTGACGCTACTGTTGTGAAGATGTTACCAATGTCTTCGTACGAACGACCGGTCATCGATGCTGCACCAGCTATAGCTCGAAGGTAATCTTTCATTCTGGTAGGATCCAAAAGTCCAGAAGCCATAAGCTGTGAAGCCACAGCAGAAGCCGCGTCCAAACCGTAAGCGGTTCCATCAACTGCATCGGACGCAGCTTTACCCATAGCTTTAACTACTGCTGTAGCATCGACAAGCCCCTTTTTAACCTGTTCCATGTTTTCTGCAAGGGCTTGCATCTGGAAATTCGCTTGCTCTATTTTAAGTGTTCTGGCCATACCACCAGATCGAATTTGACCAAAGGTACTATCCCATACATTTTTACCAAAATATAAAAGATGTCTGGTTATTTCTTGTATAGCTGTGACTCCAGCTATCTGCATGGCCGAAAAACGTACACTAACCGCATCTGCGCTTTTAGAAATGTTTGACAAATCTACTTTATTAGCAGCTTTGGTCATATCTTCGAGACCTTTAGCCCCATCAAAATTAAGGGCCATCTTAAGCTTTTCAAGAGTAGTTAACGATTCTTTACAATTCTTCTCAAAATTTTTATTGTCGAATTGCATCTCGACTACTCTTTTATCGATTTCTGTAGCCATTTAAGCCCTCCTTACTCCCATTTTGAAGTCATCTGTAAAACGCTTTGTTCTGTTTGAGTATTTCAGATTGTTCTTTCTTTAATTCTTTCATATCGACTTTACCAGCGATGATATCTTTCTCCAATTGTTCGAGATTTATTTTATCAAATTGCAGCTGTTCTTCTTTTGTAGCGTTTCTTTCTTTCCAATTATGAATATCGATTATATTGAAGCGAGTCATGTTTTTTGCTTTTTGTTTACACAACTCCTCCATTTGTTCTATTCTTTTCTTTCCATATGAATTTTTAACTTCGTCGATCGTTTTATCAGCGTTTTTCTCCATCATTCTTAACGCGGGCAAAGAAGCTATTAACGCTCCGATTCGTACAGCAACATAAGCAGCTGGGCCACCAACAGTCGATGCGACAACGCCTCCTAATATTCCAGCACCAGTAGCTCCAACTAAAGTCAAAGCTTCGGTTCCACCATACTTATCGCCTATCTTTTGTTTATCAGATAAATACTCTTTATACGCTTCGGAATCGCTAAGCTTCTGACGACGTTTTCCTTCCTCGGTCAAAGAACCATCTTTGTTCTGATAACGTCTAACGCCCCACTTCATACCGAGGATGCCATAATGATAAAGTTCGGAATATGTTTTGAAATCATTCATAACAACACCTCACTTTCCAAATATACGTTTAAGTATATCTCGTCCTTTTTCAATAGCGGCTCTCAGCTTATCAAACTTTTTGTTCTTTTTAACGAAGTCTTTAACCTTTTCTTCATACTGCCGCATCTTAATATCGTTATTGTTTCTATAACTAGAAGTATCGACCATATTCATCCTCTTGGCGTATTCCATGTCTATTTCTGCTTGAGTAAGATTCATTATTTCGCCATACATAAAATAGCACATAGAATATCCAGCAGCTTGATACTCAGCTAAAGTCATACAGGTACCGACTTGAGCATCTTCAATTTGCACCGTGCCGTCTTTTAAAACTGTATAGTTCAATGTGTGTCCGCCACCGCCAACATAATCTGGATAATATCCAAAAATTTGTCCATGATCGCCGGGCTTTCCGTAATTTTTACTGTCGAAGAAAGCTTTATTGTCGAAACATGTTCTACTTTTTTCTCCGACGTAAACGTCATGAATTTGTTCGGCGGTTAAACCAGTACCGCCTTTAGGTCTAACTTCCATTCCACGTTTTTTTAATTCAACAGCAAGCGCACAATTTGGACAATTGTTTCCAAAATTAACATAATCCTTATAAGATTGAGTTTGTGACGTATCTAACATAGCAAAGTCACTAGCTGTGTCTGAATCCCAATTCTGGCTGTAGTTATTATAAGCATTGGTATAAATATCAATAGACTCTTTTTCAGCGTATTCCAAAATTATAGAATTGCCAACGTTTACTACGTCTTGCTGATTTAAAACTTTATCTCTAGACGAATCTCTCTTAGATCCGACATCATAATGTTTTCGACCTTCGCCAGTCAATTTTCCGTTTTCGTCTTGGTAACGACGTACTCCCCATTTCATGCCAAGAACACCATAATGATAAAGTTCGGAATATGTTCTAAAATCGTTATACATATTACTTCCCCCTTTCATATAATGGTTTCTTGGCAGCTTCTAAAAATTTAGGAAATTCTTTTTCAGGCGAATAAGGTAAGAATTTACCTTTATTGTAAATATAAAACGCTTCGAGTACGTTTTTATCACCAGGATTCACGATGACAATGTATTTGCCGTCAACTTTAACAATTTTACTAACAAAGTCTTCGCTTTTAAACTTGGATAATATCTCGTTAACAATTTTATCCATAATTAAAGACCTCCTATCTGTTGATCTGACGCCTTATCTTATTATCGATCCTCTTACCAACACGGCTTATTCCATAATCTGCACCAGCCATAAGTGAACCAACCACTAATCCGGACATAACTCCAACAGGACCGCCAGGTATACCCGAAAGAGCACCACCAACTATGTTTCCAGCCATACGTCCGCCAGTACTCAAACCACGAAGAACTCTACTCGCCGTATACATTCCTGCCTGAAGTCTGTATTTCGGAATTTCATTTATAGCCTGTTTACGTATTTTCTTAAAACGAGCTTCAAGATCAGCTTTATTCTTAAAGCTGTTTGATTCTTTTTTACCGGCCTTTATAGCCTCGAACATTTCCTTCTTTTTTGTCTTACGTTTAGCTTTATAATCTTCTTTCGACATCTTGCCAGTTTCATATTCATTTTTTAATTTGTCCTTGGCCTTGTTGTATCTTCTTTCGGCCATAAGCTGACGATCACGGCGTATACCCCATTTCATACCGAGGACACCGTAATGCATAAGACAATTTTGGTGACTGTAATATGCTCCGCTATATGCTACAAAATCCATGACAATACCTCCTTAACCTTTGGTTCCAAGTTTAGCTCTTCGTTGAGCGTTTAATGCTGCATTTCTCTTTAAAAGATCTGATTTTGGCGTTTTCTTCTTGTCGCCGTATTGTTCTTCGTTCTTTAAACCGCAAACCCTTATTAAAGTTAATAAGCGGTTTAAATGCCATTTTTGACATTCCCAAGGTATCTGTAAAGCAGTCATTTGCCAATAGATAACTTCGGACGTCAATATTTCTTTACTTTTTCTTTTCTTTTTTATTGGATCTTTATCTTCTCCAAACCATGTTGCAGTCATCGGATCATTAATATAACTCATAATATCTTCCATGGTTTCTTTATCTATAGCATAATAAATCATATCGTCAACTTTCTGAGGGGATATTGTCATACATTTTAAGTAAAATATAACTTCATCTACATTAGACATAGACTTATTAACCAAAAATGGTTTTTTATACTTAGCTTCCCATTTAGAAACGGAAATGAGAGAATGCTCTAAAACTAATGTCGTCTCTTCGACGTGAATGAACCTTTGTGTTTCTTCATTGAAGAACTCTCTAGGCTTTACTATAACGGTTTTTGGCATATCTCTCATCTCCTTTTCTTTTTAAGTATTATGATTTATCTGATCCAGGACCAGGCACGACTTCATATCCCATAATATCATTCAGACTTTTCTTATTCTTCTCGACTTCAGCTGCCAAATCGTTAGGGATTACAGCATTTATGAAATCAGACATAGCTTTGTCTGAGGATATAAGTTCCATGAAAAGAACATCATACGCCGGATGCGCTACAAATCTATCTGTTATCTCTTGGCTCTTGAGGAATTCTTCCCCGTCAGAGCTCTTCTCACCATACGCACCAAGAACGATCTTCTCGAATAACTCGATTATCTTAGCTCTATCATCTTCGTTAACCATCTGTTTGATGGTAGCTTCCATTCCGGCCTTGCTGGTAAGTTCCATCTTAGCGAGTTCAGTTCTTGTAAGATTGAAGTAGAAATTTTTTGTTCTCTTCTCTCCATTGTAATTTGTGTATGTTATTGTCTTTGTTAACATTTTATTTCTCCTTTCTTAAAATATAACAGACCACGCGACAATAAGTAGAAAGGATCTAAGACCTCACCATCACGTGGCCTGCTATAAACACTAATTATCAGCCACCGATATTGTTAACGGTTCCCTTAAGGATTCCGATAACTTCGTCAGGCAGCGGCAGACGAGCTGTGGTATCGGTAAGGGTCTTCTTCTCATAGTAACCCTGAGTATGAGGATTACCTTCAGGATTAGAAACCTCGGTATAGGTACCGTTAACCAGCTCGTAGTAAGTCTTGCCAGAATCCACAGTTGTATCGTCAGTTACGAAGTAACGATCGCCTGCAGATGTACCATAGATTATGTCCTCAAGATCAGCGAGCTTAGCAGCACTAACCTTAGTACTATCGATGGTAACAATACTGGTAGGCTTGTAACCGGTAACATTAACAGGTACAGACTTCATTTCCCAGCTGAACTCGATAGCTTCGGGGCTATCATTTACAGTGCTGTAACCTCTCTCCGAAGGAGAAGCGGTAAGACCGTATACGAGATGCAGCAGATAACCATGATCGTTGCTATCTATATCGTTACCAA
>JAEEGL011367703.1_pt1 | contig 13921 bp, 11 predicted proteins | sample 9134231 | NCBI WGS metagenome assembly JAEEGL01 (sample SAMN16246548, study PRJNA631951) | gut metagenome | biome: gut microbiome; feature: rumen; material: fiber-attached | host: Bos | place: Iran: Karaj | collected 2018-10
AATGCTTAATATAAAAGATTATATGAAGAGCCTATTGCCTTAGTAGGGCACGATGGGTTCTGTGAGGGGCGATAGACTTCCTCTCACTAGATAAGAAAGAGAGGTGTAGTCGAGTTCGTCTACTCGACATAATTATGAAAAAAACTATAACAGTTGATGGAAATGAAGCATGTAGTTATACTTCATATATGTTTACAGAAGTAGCAGGTATTTATCCTATTACACCATCTAGTCCTATGGCAGAACATATAGATGAGATGAGTTCTAATCGAATAAATTTATTTGGAGAACCAGTAAAAGTTGTAGAAATGCAAAGTGAAGGTGGAGCAGCTGGATTTGTTCACGGTTCACTTAAAGCAGGATGTTTAACAACAACGTTTACAGCAAGTCAAGGTCTTCTTTTAATGATTCCTAATATGTACAAAATAGCAGGTGAAATGCTTCCTTGTGTTATTCATGTAGCAGCTCGTTCACTTTCTACACATGCTTTATCTATATTTGGTGATCATCAAGATATATATGCATGTCGTTCAACGGGGTTTGCAATGCTTGCATCATCATCTGTTCAAGACGCAGCATATTTATCTGCAGTAGCACATTTATCTAGTATTAAATCTAGTTTACCATTTATGCATTTTTTTGATGGTTTTAGAACTAGTCATGAAATACAAAAAATAGATGTATTACAGGCTGTAGATTATGCAGATATTATTGATAAAAAAGCAATTAATAGATTTAGAAGAAGAGCATTAAATCCACATAATCCTAAAACATATGGAACTGCTCAAAATGAAGATATTTATTTCCAAACTACAGAAGCAAGAAATATATATTATAAATTACTTCCTGATGTAGTTAATGAATATATGGAAAAAATAAATGAAAAAGCAGGTACGGATTATAAACCATTTAATTATTATGGTGATGAAAAAGCTACTAAAGTAATAGTTGCTATGGGATCTGTTTGTGATACTGTAAAAGAAGTAATAGATACTCAATCTGGTATAGGTTTAATAGAAGTTCATTTGTATAGACCTTTTAGTACAAAATATTTATTAGATGTACTTCCTGATACAGTTAAAAAGATTGCAGTATTAGATAGAACTAAAGAACATGGAAGTAATGGAGAACCTCTATATTTAGATGTAGTAGCGGCACTTAAAGATAAAAATATAGAAGTAGTAGGAGGAAGATATGGATTATCTAGTAAGAATACTACTCCTAGTGATATAAATGCTGTATATGAGATGTTGGATAAACCGGTAAATAATTTTACTATTGGTATTATAGATGATGTTACTAAACTAAGTTTAGAACCTATAAAAATAGAAACTAAATCTGCTCATGAATGGTTATTTTATGGTTATGGTAGCGATGGGATGGTTAGTGCATCAAAATCAATAATAAAACTTATTGGTGATAATACTAATAACTATGTACAAGGTTATTTTCAATATGATTCAAAGAAGAGTGGAGGAGTAACTTGTTCACATTTAAGATTTAGTCAAGATAAAATACGTTCATCTTATTATGTGTCTAAACCTTCATTAGTAGTAGTTACTAAAGATTCATATTTAGAAGAATATGACCTACTTTCTGATATATGTGAAAATGCTACTGTAATTATTAATACTATACATGATGAAAAACAAATAAATAGAATGATTAATTATAATTTAAAGAAATTACTATTAAAGCGTAATGCTAATGTATATATAATTAATGCATATGATTTAGCTGAACAAGTAGGATTAAGAGGAAAGATTAGTACTATAATGGAAAGTGCTATTATGTATTTATCTAATATTATTCCTTATTCTTTAGCTCAAGAGAAGATGGAAAAAAGTATTATAAATAAATTTTCTAAGAAAGGTGAAGAAGTAGTTAGTGCTAATTTAGAAGCAATAACTTTAGCATCTTCTAATATAGAAAAGATAACACTTGATACTAAAGCATATAAAAATGATGATAAAGAATTATCTGTAGTAGAAACAATAATGAAACGTAAAGGTGATACTTTAAAAACTTCTGATTTCTTAAAAAGGGCAGATGGAGTATTTGAAAGTGGTACTAGTGCATTAGAAAAAAGATATGTATCTTCAGTAGCACCTGATTGGATTAGTATGAATTGTTCAAATTGTAATCAGTGTTCACTTTATTGTCCTCATGGAGTAATTAGACCATTTATATTAAGTGAAGATGAATATGAAAATTGTCCAAGAAGTATTAAAGAACGTTGTGTAAAGGCAATAGGTATGGATTATTATTATATAGTTAGTGCATCTGTTGCTGATTGTACTGGATGTGGAGTATGTGCTAAAGTATGTCCAGGTATGAGAGGTAATAAAGCATTAGTTATGGATAGATTAGATCCTAATGAACAAGAAGTATTTGATTATTTAGATAAGAATATTTCTAAAAAAGAAATAGACAATATATTTACTGTAAAAAATAGTCAATTTAATAAACCTAAATTTGCTTTTTCAGGAGCATGTGCTGGATGTGGTGAAACTGCATATATAAAATTATTAACACAATTATTTGGTGAACATTTAATAATAGCTAATGCTACAGGATGTTCTTCTATATATGGTGCTTCAGCACCATCAACACCATATACAATACCATGGGCAAGTAGTTTATTTGAAGATAATGCAGAATATGGATATGGCATGTTAGTAGCAAATAATATTATGCGTGAAAAAATATCACATATAATGGAAAATAATATGGAAAATGAAAATAGTCAATTATTTGAGTTATGGTTATCTAATCCAAATAGTTATGAGGTAACAAAGGAAGTATATGATAATTTATCTGAAGATATACCAGAAGAATTAGCATCAGTTAAAGATTATATCACAGCACGTAATATTTGGTGTATTGGTGGAGATGGATGGGCATATGATATAGGATTTAGTGGTATAGATCATGTACTAGCTAGTAATGATAATATTAAAATATTAGTACTTGATTCACAAGTATATTCTAATACAGGTGGACAATCATCTAAATCAAGCCCTAAAGGTGCTATAGCATCATTTGCTTCAACTGGAAAAAAGACTAATAAGAAAGATTTAGCTAAAATAGCTATGTCTTATCCAGATGCATATGTAGCACAAGTTTCATTAGGTGCTAGTCCTATGCAAACAATAAAAGCATTTAAGGAAGCTAATGAGTACGATGGACCAGCTATCATAATAGCATATACACCTTGTATATCACATGGTATTAAAGGTGGTATGGAAAAGAGTGTAGATATGGAAAAATTGGCAACTGCTTCAGGATACTTTTTAACATTTAGAAGACATCCAAAAGAAGGATTTACACTAGATAGTAAGAATGTTGATTTTGAAAAATATGATGATTTCTTAAATTGTCAGACTAGATTTAATATGTTAAAAACTATTAATCCAGAACATGCTGAAGAATTATTAGTTGCTAATAAAGATAATGCAATTAGAACATTTAATTATTATGAGGAATTAAATAGTAGGGAAGATTAAATAATAAGGAGAAACAACTATGTATAATGTAATTGATTATTTAGAGAATTCTGCTAGATTACATAGAAGTAAGATAGCAGTTATAGAAGAAGATAAAAAAATATCTTATAGTGAATTAAATAAAAGAAGTAAAATAGTGGGTAGTTATTTAATAGATAAAGAAGTATTTAATGAACCAATAATTATATTTATGGATAAAGGTATAGATACTTTAATATCTTTCTTTGGTACAATTTATTCAGGTTGTTTTTATACATTGATTAATCCTGAATTACCTGAAAGTAGGATTGAACAAATAAAAACAACTTTAAATTCTAAGTATGTTATTACTGATGATTCTAATATTAGTAATGCTAAAAAATTATTTAAAAATATACAAATATTAAATATAAAAGATATAAAAGAAGGGAATATTAATAATAAAGGATTAGATAATGTACGTATGAGGCATATAGATTATGATCCTTTATATGTAAATTTTACATCAGGATCAACAGGTGTACCTAAAGGAGTAGTAATATCTCATAGATCTGTAATTGATTTTATAGATAATTTTACAAACATATTTAATTTTAATGATAAAGATATAATAGGTAATCAAGCACCATTTGATTTTGATGTATCTGTTAAAGATATATTTTCTGCTATAAAAGTAGGTGCTACATTAGTAATAGTACCTAAAAAGTATTTTTCTAATCCAACTATGTTACTTGATTATGTATGTGATAATAAAGTAACAACAATGACTTGGGCGGTATCAGCACTTTGTTTAGTAACTACTTTCCATGGATTAGATTATAGAGTACCAAAACATGTAAATAAGATATTATTTAGTGGAGAAGTAATGCCTATTAAACATTTAAAGAAATGGATGGAGCATTTACCAAATACTATGTTTGTAAATTTATATGGACCAACAGAAATTACATGTAATTGTACTTATCATATAATAGATAGAAAAAGAGAATATGATAAGATACCTGTTGGTATACCATTTCCTAATGAAAGAGTATTCCTATTAGATAAGGATAATAAAGTAATAACTGATAAGAATATTCCTGGAGAAATATGTGTATCAGGTACTGCTTTAGCACTTGGATATTATAATAATCATGAACAAACTAATAAGAATTTTATTCAAAATCCAAGTATTAATAATTATATGGAAACTATTTATAAGACTGGTGATTTAGGATATTATGATGATAATAATGAATTAGTATTTAATGGTAGAAAAGATTTTCAAATTAAGTATTTAGGTCATAGAATAGAATTAGAAGAAATAGATAAATCATTAATGAAATTTGATGAGATTATTAGATGTTGTACTATTTTTGAAGAAGAAAAGTCTAAGTTATATGGTTTTTATATAGGAGATATAGATAAGAAAGAATTAAGTAGTAAATTAAAGGAAGTATTACCAGTATTTATGATTCCTACTGTATTAGTACAAATGGATGAATTTCCAATGAATAAAAATGGTAAAATTGATAGAAAAAAATTATTACAAATGTATAAGGAGAGAAAAAAATGATAGATTATGAATCTATAATTAAGAAATATGGAACACCTACATATGTATATGATGTAAATACTTTATTAAATAGAGTAAACTATTTAAAAAGTAAATTTAATAAAAAATTTAACATGGTATATGCTATTAAAGCAAATACGTTTATTGCTAAAGAAATAGATGATAGTGTTGAAAGATTTGAAATATGTTCACCTGGTGAATTTGAAATATGTGATAAGTTAAATATTCCATATAATAAAATGGTTATATCAGGTGTAAATAAAGATAAGTCTTTTATTGAAAATTTAATTAATAAACATGAAGATATATCAATATATACTATTGAATCTATATTACATTTTGATATATTAAAAGAATGTGCACAAAAGTATAATAGAAATATTAATGTTCTTATTAGACTTACATCTGGTAATCAATTTGGAGTAAGTGAAGAGGATTTTAAATATATAATTGAGAATAATATTGATTTAATTAATATTAAAGGTATAGAGTATTTTTCTGGTACGCAGAAACATTCTTTAAAAAGAATTAATAAAGAAATAGATTATTTGTTAGAATTTACTAAGAGTATTGAAGAAGAATATAATATTAAGTTAGAAGAAATAGAATATGGTCCTGGTCTTCCTATATATTATTTTCAAGATGATGATTTTAATGAAGATGAATTTTTAACTGAGATAAACACTATTATAGAAAAACTTAATGATTATAAAATTTCATTAGAGATAGGACGTAGTATAGCTGCTAGTTGTGGAAGTTATTTAACTAGTGTAGTAGATATTAAATCTAATAAGAATGGTAATTTTGTTATTGTAGATGGTGGTATGAATCATTTAGTATATTATGGACAAACTATGGCAATGAGAATACCATTTTATGAAGTGTTACCAAGTAAAGAAGATGAAGAAATATCTTATAATATTCATGGTTCTTTATGTACTGTTAATGATATTATAGTTAAGAATATTAATACAAGAAAATTAAATATAGGGGATACTTTTGTATTTAAAAATACAGGAGCATATTCTTCTACTGAAGGAATATCTTTATTTTTAAGTAGAGATTTACCAAAAGTAGTAATTGTAAAAAAAGATGGTAATTTTGTATTAGTTCGTGATATAATAAAAACTAGTGAGGTAAATTATCCACAATATTAAGAAAGAGGAGTGTTTTTATGGAGAGATTAATAGAGATTTTAGAAGAATTAGAACCTGATGTAGATTATGAAAATACAGAGGATTTAATTGATGGTAGACATCTAGATTCACTTAAGATATTATCTTTAATATCAGAACTAGAAGATGAATTTGATATTGAAATACCAACTGTTGAAATAGTACCTGCTAATTTTAATTCTGCAAAAAAAATATGGGAGTTAATTGAAAAACTAAAAGAGGATTAATATGTTATACTATGGCTTAAGGTATTTATTTGTTTTTTTACCTGTTAGTGTTTTAATTTATAGAATTATACCTAAGAAATTTAGGTATATATTTTTACTTTTAATTAGTTTAGGCTTTTTTATGTTATCAAGCAGAAAAAAGTTATTTGTTATAATTTTCTTAATATTATCTATATTATCAATTTATATTAGTGCTAGACTAATGAATAGAGTAGATAAGAAAAGAGATTTAGCCCTCGAAAAGGCTGAAAAAGAGGAAAGGAAAAAATTAAAAGAAAAGTATAAAAGAAGAAAAAAAGTAATATTGGTATTAACTATAATATTTAATGTGGCATTCTTATTTGCATTTAAGTATTTAAAATTTTTTACAATAAATATAAATGCATTGATGGATATACTACATTTTAATTATAAAATACCTTTTTTCAAGTTATTAGCGCCAATAGGTATATCATTTTATACTTTAACTGCATTATCATATATAATTGATGTATATAATAATAAAATAGAAGCTGAAAAAAATATACTTAAAATAGCACTTTATGTATCTTTTTTTCCACAAATAGTAGAAGGACCAATTAATAGTTATTCTAAGGATACTCAAACTTTATTTGAAGGAAATACAGTTGATTTCAAAGAATTTTGTTTTGGATATCAAAGAATAATATATGGTTTATTTAAAAAAATTGTTATAGCGGATAGATTAAATTTTGCAGTTGGAGAAATATTTAAAGGTTATGCAACTATGTCAGGTATGACTTGCACATTTGGTGTTGTTGCTTATACAATAATGCTTTATATGGAGTTTTCAGGTACTATGGATATAGTATTAGGATCAGCAGAATTATTTGGAGTTAAACTTCCAGAAAACTTTAGACAACCATTTTTTTCAAAAAATGTATCTGAATTTTGGACAAGATGGCATATTAGTTTAGGAAACTGGTTTAAGAATTATATATTTTATCCAGTATCTTTATCTAAAAAGATGAAAAAATTAACTATAAGTGCTAGAAAAAAATTAGGTAATCATTTTGGACCATTAATAAGTGGTGCTGTAGCACTATTTGCTGTATGGTCATTAAATGGATTATGGCATGGAGCAGGATGGCCATTCTTATTATTTGGTATGTATCATTTTGTATTGATACTTCTAGGTAATATTTTTGAACCATATATTATTAAGTTATGTGATAAATTACATATTAATAGAAAAAATATATTTTATAGAATATTTCAATCAGTAAAAATGACTATATTTATATTTATAGGTGAACTATTCTTTAGAGCACCTACTGTAGAAGTTGGATTTAAAATGTTAGGTAAAATATTTACTAATTTTACATTTAAAATGAGTGAATTTACAAGATTAAATCTAGATGTATATGATTATATTGTTTTATTCTTATCATTGATTTTTATATTTGTAGTAGGATTATTAAAAGAGAAAAATGTTAATATACGAGAAGAAATAAGTAAAAAGAATATTGTACTTAGATGGTCATTATATTATGCATTAATTATGGCTATATTAATATTTGGAGCATATGGAACAGGTTATGTACCAGTTGATCCAATTTATTCAGACTTTTAGGGGGGAATCATGAAATCATTTTTTAAAGGTGTATTATTTTTAGTAATATTATTAATCATGATAGAACTATATATATATATTATGGTTCCCAATAAAGAAAACTATAGAAAGTTTGGAGTATATAATGTAGCTACATATGAATTAATGGATGAAAAAACTGATACAGTAGATGTAATATTCTTAGGTGATAGTTTAATATATTCATCTATTTCACCTATGGTAATATGGAATGAATATGGATATACATCATTTGATTGTTCAGGGCCTGCTCAAACAATTAAGAATTCATATAAGTATTTGAAAGTTGCTATAGATAGTCAACATCCTAAAATAGTATTATTTGAAGCTGATGTATTATTTAGAAATCAGAATAAAAGAGAATTTAAAATAAAAGATATAAAGACTATAGGTAATTATATACCATTAAGTAATTTTCACAATAATTGGAAAAAATTTGTTTCTTTAGAAAGTAGTAAAACTAAATGGATTAATGTTGAAAAAGGGTATAAATATATTACTAAGTTATCTGGAATGAATAAAGATAATGGTAATATGGAAGAAACTAATGAAATGAAATCAATACCAAAGGGATCATTAGATTATTTAGAAAAGATAAAAAAACTTTGTGATGATAATAATATAAAACTTGTATTGATAGGTAATCCTTCTAAACTAAGTTGGGACTATTCTAAAGTGTCAACAATTAATAAAATTGCTAAAGATTATGATTTAGAATTTATTGATATGAATACTGATAATTTATTAAATATAAATTGGTTCAAAGAAACTAAAGATGAAGGAAGACATTTGAATTATAAGGGTGCTAAAAAAGTTTCCAAATTCATTGGAAACTATTTGAACGAAACAAATTTATTAGAAGATCATCGTAACGATGATAAATATAAAGATTGGCATATAGCATATGAAAAATATATTAAGGCTCATGCTAAATATGAAACAAAGGCTACTGCATAATCACCATCATGTGATATAGATAATGAAAAATTATTATTATCAAATAATTCTTTTAATTGATTATGTAAAATAATAAAAGGCGCATTATCTTCATTATGAGATATTTCAATATCTTTTAATGAATAATGATTAATGCCTTTTTTTATTGACTTTAAAAAAGCTTCTTTAGCAGCAAACATTCCTGCTATAGTATTAATATTATATTTTCGTTTTTTAATATATTGTATCTCACTTTCACTAAATATATTATTTAATAGAGTATTATTCTCTTTTATATCATTAAATCTACTTACTTTTACTATATCTACTCCATTAGAAATCATAGAATCACCAAAGAAATTATACCATATTTTATAAAATTTGTTGACAATAACTAATAAATAGTATAAAATTGGGTACGTAATAATTATAATACGCCGTAGGCTTATTAGTAGGAGGGTATATGGAAGAAGAATTAATTCATTTAAAATATACTTTAGATAAGTATGATGAAGTAATAGAAGATTCAATATTAAAGAAGAATAATTTAGTAAGATTATATCCTAATGATTCGGAAAAAAGATTAGAGGAAAAATTTAAATTAGAAAATGAAATAGAATCTATTACTAGAGCAAAAAATACTCCATATTTTGCACGTATAGATTTTAAATCTAATGATATATTAGATAAATGTTACATAGGTAAGTTAGGAGTAAGCGATTATGATAATAATATAATTATTGTAGATTGGAGAGCTCCTATATCTAGTATATATTATGATTCAAATATAGGTGATTGCTCATATGAAGCACCTGAAGGAATTATAAAAGGAAAACTACTATTAAAAAGACAATATACAATAAAAAATAGTGAATTAATAGATTATAATGATGTTGATACAGTATCTAATGATGAATTATTAAAACCATATCTAGGGGTATCTGCTAATAACAGATTAAAAAATATAGTATCTACTATACAAAGTGAACAAAATAAAATAATAAGAGAAAAATTAGGTAAGAATATAATAATACAAGGAGTAGCAGGTAGTGGTAAAACTACAGTAGCACTTCATCGTATAGCATACTTAGTATATAATAATAAAGAATTATATAAACCTAGTGATTATATGGTAATAGGACCTAATAAATTCTTTGTAAACTATATATCTGGTATATTACCTGATTTAGACGTTAATGGGGTATCAGAATATACTCTAGAAGAAGTATTTGAAAAATATGTAAATGATAAATATAATATTAATAATTCATTAGATAAAATACTTAGTAAAGATGATATATCTAGATATAAAACTTCTTTATTATTAAAAAAAGAAATAGATAAATATTTTGATACAATAGAAATACTACCTAATATAGATTTTAAAATAGATGATAAAAAAATAATTAGTAAAAATATAATAAATAATTTATATAAAGAAATAGATAATAATATATATAAAAGTATTAAATCTAAAATAGATAAATTAATATTATTATTAAATAAGTATTATGATTCAAATAAAGAAAAAATACTATCTATTTTAATAAAAAATGATTCTACTAAAGATACAATAGATACATTTAAAAATAAGTTTAATATAAGTTTAAAGAAATATTTTAAAGTATTAAATATGAAAATAAATAATATATATGTAGATATATTAAAACAAAATAATATAGATAGTAAAAATATATTAAGAAATGAAATAGATATAGAAGATATACCTGCATTAATATATATTAGATATAAATTAATTGGTGATAATATATATGATAATTATAAACATATAGTTATAGATGAAGCACAAGATTATGGAGAATTTACTTTTTATAGTTTAAATTGTATATTTAAAAATTCATCATTTAGTATATATGGTGATTTAGCTCAAAGTTTATATTCTTATAGAAGTATTAATAATTGGGAATGTTTAAAAGATATATTTAAAAATATAGAAATATTAAAATTAAATAAAAGTTATCGTACTACAATAGAGATAATGAATGAAGCAAATAGTATAAATAGAAAGTTAAATTTAGTAGAAGCAATACCAGTTATTAGACATGGTGATAAAGTAGAATATACTAATGATAATATATTAGATATTATAAATATATTAAAGGATAAATATGAAACTATTTCTATAATAACTAAGACACAAGATGAATCAAATAAATTACATAGTATATTAAGTAAAGATATAGATATAAATTTAATTAATTCTTCTAATTTAAATTATGATCATAATATTAATATATTACCTAGTTATTTATCAAAAGGATTAGAATTTGATTCAGTTATAATAATAGATACATTTGATAGAGATAATATAATAGATTTAAAACTATTATATGTATCTATGACAAGAGCACTTCATAAATTATATATAAAAAAATATTGAGTAATGTATTTATTTTTTGATATAATTTAGATAGTTAGTGAGGTAAATATATGGATTTAAAAGAGTTACAAAAAGATATATATCAAAATAAAGTAAATAAAGGATTTAATATTACAAATGTTGATAAGGAATTTTGCCTACTATATGGAGAAGTAGCTGAAGCATATGATGCATATAGAAAGAATAAAGATGATTTAGGTGAAGAACTTGCTGATATAGCAATTTATTTGTTAGGACTATCTGAAATATTAGGATTTGATTTAGAAACAGAAATAAATAATAAGCATAATAAAAACAAAAAAAGAGTTTATAAAAAGGTTAATGGTACAAATATAAAAGTTAGTGAGTAGATATGATAAAATTAGTTCCATATAAGTATTGTATCGATATAGAGTATCAAGATATACTTAAAAATGAAATTTGTTCTTGTAATATTTTTTATAATTTTATTACAAATATTGCTTGAAACTGTGGTATAATAACAAAAGGGGAATAATGAAATTGATAAGGGTGTTATATGAATAAAGAAGATTTGATTAGATTAGAAAAAAAATTAGAAGAATTAAATGATGATGAAAAAAAGGAAAGAGACTTATATTTAAGGGAATTAGCTTTAGGTAAAATACTGGGACCTACTACAGGATATTCATTCATAGATAAGCCATGGCTCTCTTCATATTCTGAAGAACAAATTATTAACGATTTGCCAAAATGTAGTGTATTTGATTATTTAAAGCAATGTGTTGAAGATGGCAATTATCATAAAAGAACTGCACTTAATTATTATGGTACAAAGGTTTCTTTTGATGATTTAATTAATGATAAAGTTATTGAAATTGCTAAATCTTTAACAGCTTTAGGATTAAAAAAAGGTGATAAGATATCATTATGTTTACCAGCATGTCCAGAAGCTACTTATTTGTTTCTTGCAGCTAATGCATTGGGAATAATATGTAATATAATTGATCCTAGAATTAATAAGAATAGAATTGAAGAATGCCTAGGGACTGATACTAAAGCATTATTTTCAATAGATGTATTTAATAAAAAAATAGCACCTTTAGCACGTAAATTAAAAATAGAAAATTCTTTTAATATTAAAGCAAGTGAATCACTTCCTTCAAATTTAAAAAGAAAATATAATTTAAGATATTTTTATAGATTTTTTGTTGGTTTAAAGAGTTGGTCTGAATTCCAAAAACTATCAAAAAAAGTAGATAATATAGAATTTTGTTATGAAGAAAATCAACCAGCAGCTGTAATATATACAAGTGGTACAACAGGAGTACCTAAAGCTGCTATGCTAAGTAATGAGAATATTATTAGTGTTGCAGAAGGACAAAAGTTTTCTTTGCCTGGTATACAACCGGGAGATAAATTTTTACAAATAATGCCACCTTTTATAGCATATGGATTGGTATGTGGTATGTGTGCATCATTGGCTACAGGTTTAGAATTAATTATAATCCCTAAATTTGAACCTAATGAGTTTACAAATTTAGTTATGAAACATAAACCTAATATTATAATGGGAGTTCCAGCATTTTTTGAAGAATTTATAAAAAATGATAAAATATTAAATTCAGATTTATCTTTTATAAAATATATGATTGTTGGTGGAGATAAAATGAATGTTGAATCTGAAAAATTAATAAATGATTTTACATTAAGTCATGGTGTAAAAAATAAAATAGTAAAAGGATATGGAATGACTGAGATTTCTTCAGCAGCTATTATTAATAATGATAATTCAGATAACATTTTAGGAAGTGTTGGGAAACCAATGGTAAAGAATAATATTAAAATCATAGACGTCAATACTTCTAAAGAATTAACCTATGGAGAAAAAGGAGAACTATATATTAAAAGTCCTTCTATTATGTTGGGATATATTAATAATTCTTTTGAAGAGAAAAAAGTAAAAATATATGATACTATGGGAACTTGTTGGGTTAAAACTGGTGATTTAGGCTTTATTGATAATATGGGAAATGTAACATTATCAGGTAGAATAAAGAGAATGATAGTTAGACCTGATGGTCATAATGTTTTTCCTTCAAGTATAGAAGATGTTTTATCAGAACATCCAGCAGTAAGTAAATGTGTTGTTGTTGCCACAGATAGCAGTGATACAATGAATGGAAAAATTCCAACAGCATGTATTATACTTAAAGATTTGTATAAAGGTAGAGAAGAAGAGATTAAAAAGGAATTAATAAAAATTTCTTCAATTAAATTACCACCAAGGGATGTTGCGTTACGATATTTTTTTGTGGATAGTATAGCTCTTACTCCAATGGGAAAAATTGATTACGAAAAATTAGAAGAATTAGCTAATAAAGAATTTACAGAAAAAGAAAAAAAGGTACATTTATAGTCCTTTTTTTATTATTATGATATTTATATCTAAAAACAATCAAAAGTAACAAGTTTTTTTCTTATTCCAAGCAAAGAAGAGTCGATTAAAATCGACTTTTTAGCATATTTAATAGTATTTTATTAAGCATAATTATTAGGTAAATCAATATTTTTG
>JAEEGL011405456.1_pt1 | contig 13921 bp, 11 predicted proteins | sample 9134231 | NCBI WGS metagenome assembly JAEEGL01 (sample SAMN16246548, study PRJNA631951) | gut metagenome | biome: gut microbiome; feature: rumen; material: fiber-attached | host: Bos | place: Iran: Karaj | collected 2018-10
AGAAACATCCGGCGGACAACAGCAACGATGTGCCATCGCTAGGGCGCTAGCAGCTGACACTCCCCTTATTCTTGCGGATGAGCCTACGGGAGCGTTGGATAGAGACACCGGTATGAAGATTATGGAGTGTTTCCAAAGGCTTAACCGCGAGAGAAAAACCATACTTATCGTGACGCATGATCCATTAGTTGCGAAAAGCTGCAACAGAATTGTCAAGATAGAGGACGGGATTGTTATGAATAATGGGAAAGGGGGATGATAAAAAACAGAATAAGAAAAGATGTAACCATTATCCAATGACGCTTGACATAAGGACTGAAAGACGAGGACAGGTAATAATGAAAACGATAAAGTTCATACGGTCTTGCTTGAAATTACTGTTCAGGGGAAGAGATGACATTTTCCTGCTGGTTGGCATGTTTGTGTCTGTAATCGTATTCCTGAATGTGTCCGTATTTCTCTATCGAATGCGAACGGAAAATGAGGTATACGGCTTTTACAAAAATGAGATAAAGACATTTGCGATGGAACAGGGGGCAGGCGATGCAAAAATGCATGCAAAAAAGTTTCAGGCATTACTGAAAGGATTGACGGAAATAAGTGCTGGAAATGTTACCTGTGTTTTTTCGGTTCCAAGACCTGACAGTTTGGAAAACCAGAAAATTACTTTGATTCTGAAAAAAAGCGAACCGATTCCATTCATAAAAGGAAATGAATACATGAATACGAAGAATGGAGTATACATCGGGGAAGAATTGAGTGTTAGAACATTCAGAAAAGGAAATGTGGAATTCCTTAAACTTTTGGGAACGGAATTTCAGGTCATGGATGTCCTTCCGAACAAAATGTCAGGAGGAGTTGATGATTCGCTTTATGTCTTTTGGGACAACTTAGAGGAAACGGTCAGGGAGAAACTCATTTTACGAATAACTGACAACAGAATATTAAACGTTAGCTTGCAGTCTCAAAAAGCGTTGACGGATGCATACCATGAATATCAGAATTTGGCCGGAAGCCTTGGCTTTATGTTAAACGTAACGGACGCACGTAGTGGCGAAAGCGTAGAGAATGTCTGGTATAGGTACTATAATGCCGTGTTCCTAACGTGTGGATTGATTTTCAGTCTTCTTAGTTGTCTTGGAACTGGTTATTATTGGGTTAAAAATTCCAGACGAGACATTGCAATCATGCGGGCATGCGGTTTCGGATGGAGACATTTGGGCGCATGCCTGACGTGGAAGATAGCTGGCATGGGAGCTGTTGCGTTCCTTGTAGCTTCCTTTTTTGAAGCCGTGTACCTAATTTTGTTGGATGACATGCCTCCAAAAGCTGGATTTTTTCTTGTACTGTTTTGGACGGCATTAATGGTCACCCTTTTGGTTTGTGCGGAGACGGGAAGCATGATGGTGCGGGCAAAAAAAATGTCTGTTGACGAAATGCTGAGGGATGAGTGACATGGAAAGATTAAGGATGGCATATGATCTAACGGTCATGCAAGGGAAAAAGACGATATTAAGGGTATTTATGACGGCAGCCGCCTTTTGTCTTATGTTTGCGGCAATCATGCTGCGAGAGGGAATAGGCATAGGGGAAAAAACTTGTAAAAGCATTCTAATTCGAGGTACGGAAGGATATGCAAACATTGTGGTAAGAGGAAGTGATGATGAAATAAGGCTTCTGCCTCAGTGGGCGTTAGAACTGCCTGAAGTAGGCGGAATTGGGAACATGGTTGACTACGGTAGCAGTTATCAGAACCTAGGGGAATTGAAGAGAATTCAGGCAGGGCACATAAAGGAGCAGGCCATTGCCTTGAACGGACAGCTTGAAATCAAGATTATCAGCCCTTCTCTCCTAGATTTATGCGATTTCAAACTGAAAGAAGGAACGGAATGGAAAAATTTGAAGCATGAAGTGGGAGTCAAATATCTTTATCTTGGTAGCGCGTTTGAGTCCGTAGCAGTAGGGACGAGATATTCCCAACCAGTGGGAGGGGACCTTGTTGTTGCTGGCGTCCTGAGCGATGGAATGAAATGGATCAGTTGCGACGTGGAAAGGCTCAGTCATATGTCGGCACTGGCGACTCTTGATTATGTTGAGGATCTTACTTACGACATTTTCGTGGTATCAGACGAGTTATGTAGCAACCAATTTGTACTTTTTCCATCGGATGGTTATGACATCAATGACGCTATTACAGTAATCAGGCAGGAGGCAGAAAGACGTGGCCTGTCTATATCAGCGGAACCTCTTTCCTCAATTTTTGAGGAAGGGAAAAAAGAAACTGTGAGACTGACTAAAGGAATGATATCCCTTTCCGTTATTTGTCTCATGGCGGGAATGCTTATTTCCGTTAGCTTTGTATTGATGGAAATGTTGGATTTTGCTAAAAGCGCAGGAATACTTATGACTACGGGATTTTCATCTGGTTTTGTTAAAAATGTGTTTTTCATTAAGGAAGTTATGCTTACTCTGATTTCCTTAGCACTTTCACTTATACTATCCGTGGCTTTTGCTAAGAATCTGTTTTATTCAGACGGCATGCAAACAATGTTCGATGAACTGTATCTGAGGCATGTAATCCCCTTTGGGTGTTTGCTTGCGGCGGCTGAAATGGCTGTCAGTTTTCTGACGGTGGGAGGTTTTCTGAGATCAAATCCACCGGTAAAACTTATTCGGATGAATTGATTTTAATACAAGTTATTTGAAGAGGAAAAATGATGAATTTAAGTTAGGAAACATTAAAGATAAATGGGATGCTTTAAGCGAAATAGATTACTGTGAGTTTAATAAAAGAAATCTCAAATGTTATAATCCTAAGTGCAACCAATCCTGAAAGAATAAAGCCTGTCGGCAGTGATGAATTTCATTCGCCCGACAGGCTTTTTGATATAAAAAACTGACATGAAACTATTGCGTGGCAATTTCGCCTACATTGAAGTTTTAGGCGGGGTGTGGTAAGATGAAAAATGGAATTGATGATTGGCCAATAAGTCAAAAAGAAGGGATGTGTGATATGACTGAAAAAGATAGAAAATACTATCTCAGCCTAATAGAGGAACTCCGGAAACTTCCGATGGAAACGGAGTGGGTGGAATTTAAGGTAGGTAATGATGCACCACCGGTAATCGGCGAATATATTTCCTCGTTGTCAAATTCAGCTGCATTGCATGAGCGTGAGAAAGCATATGTTCTTTATGGCGTGCATAACGATACGCATGAGATAGTAGGAACAGACTTCAAATACAGGGAAGCAAAAGTCGGAAATGAGGAGCTGGAAAACTGGCTTCTTACGCAGCTTACACCGCGTATAGATTTTAAGTTTGTGGAAGCGGATACGGGAAAAGGGCGTGTCGTAGTATTGGAGATACCCGCTGCCAAAATACAGCCGACGGCATTTAAGGGCATCGAGTATATCCGTGTTGGATCATACAGCAAAAAGCTGAAGGATTTTCCAGAAAAGGAAAGAAAACTATGGCGTTCTTTTGAGATAAGGCCGTTTGAAACTATGCCCGCAAAAGAAAATGTTGATTCCGGCGAAGTGACGGAATTGCTTGATACAGGTGCTTATTACACGCTTATGTCTTTGCCGGTGCCAAGCACGAGAGACGGGATTATCCATGATTTCCAAGAATATGGTTTCATTAAACGAATGGATAACGGCAATTTTTCCATTACTAATATGGGAGCATTGCTTTTTGCAAAAGATATCAGGCAGTTTGACTATTTGGAGAATAAGCGAATCAGAGTGATCAAATATAAGGGAAATGGACGGACAAATGCAATCCGGGATCAGTTCTTCTACAAGGGATATGCTGTCGTTTTTGATGATATCGTAAATTACGTTATGAGTATGCTGCCGCAGGGTGAGACAATAGAGACGGCGATGCGGCGGGAATTTATCATGTTCCCGGAGAAGGCAGTGAGGGAGATGCTTGGCAATCTGATGATTCATCAGGATATGACAGCTCATGGTCAAAGCCTGATGGTAGAGATTTTTGATGAGCGGATCGAAGCAACGAATCCGGGGAGTCTGTTGGTAGATACTGACCGTATCATTGATACAGCTCCACACGCAAGAAATGAGAAAATGGCTGATTTTCTGAGGCTGGTTCATATCTGTGAAGTGCGAGGAAGTGGATTTGATCGTATGGAAGAAGGCATGAGGGATTGGAAGATTCCGGCTCCTAAGGTCGAAACAGGGGAAGATTTCTGCCGTACAATGTTCTTTTGGCACGAATCCCTGAGCAAGTGGACAAAGGAGGAAAAGATCAGAACCTGTTATCTATATGTGTGTTATTGTTATGTGAATGGCGATGAAGTCTCCAATACCACGATTAGAGGTCGCTTTGGCATAGCTGAATCCAATAAGGCTATGGCATCAAGGATTATTAAGGACACGATAGAGGCAGGCAAGATTAAATTGAAGGATCCGAATGCTGCAGTGAAGATGCGAAAATATGTTCCCTATTGGGCATGATTTTTCGTTGACGGGTTGTTGATTGTGATCAACGATTTAGTGAGGGAAAAGCGGAGAAACCCTTTATTTGCGGAATTTCAGACGAAAAAATTTCGTTGACGGGTCGTTGATTAGTCAAAGCTCTTTTAAGCCAAGTTTCAGGGTGACACGCGTCGTATGAACCATTATGTGAACGAAGGGGTGCTAAATAGTGTCTGCTCTATAAGCCGCTCAAAATGCTAAAATGCAAGGTTATGCAAGCAGCGCACCGACATAGCCGCCAATGTGAAACGCCCCTAAACAGTAAGTGCCGGGGAAGATAGACGCGAAGGCAGATCTGGAGATATTTAACGGCCTTCTTGAAAACTCGATTCCCGAAAAACATTTCCCCGGCGCGCTTCAGGAAATATTTGATCAGGAATACGAGGAGTATTTCGACGGCAGGATCACGAGGGAGATGCTGATCGACAGGCTGGACAGCCGCGTTTGGCTGTACCTGCAGGAGCAACAATAAAACTTCCGCATAACGATCGGATCTGACGGGCAACGGAGAATGAAAACCTGACTTGTTTTCCGACAGCGGTAGACTGTGGAAACAAGCTGAAAAGTGACAACATCGTAGCGATAAACGCGAACATAAAAAGGAGAGCCTTATATGTCAAGGCTCTCCATTTTTTGTGCCACAAAATCCTCAAATTCGCTTTTTAAATTATTTTCCGGCTGCGCTTCTGGCCATGATTTCATCCTTAATGTTGCAGTACGTGGAATCCAGTTCGTCCTTAAAGTGCATTTCGTATAGATCCCTTAATCCGTCCCCGACGTCACCTTCCATGGCCTTGTGCTTTGCGTAATCGCTTATCTGGGAGGTTATGACGATGAATGAAGGGATTGCCACGTAATAAGTGATCATGAGCGAATTTCCCGGTATTTGAATGTCAGAGAAGCATCTTGCGCCCAGCTGTTCAAAGTATTTGTATTCGCAAAGGAATTTTGTTACAAGTTCTTCAGCCTCGGCGGAGGGCGGATTCAGAAGATCGTTTACGGCAAAGGTGAAGCCACAGGCTCCCTCGCCGGTTCCGCCGGGAAGGTACGCCGTGCCGACTGAAATGCCGGCGTCAATGACGGATCGAAGGAGAAGGGTGATCTCAGAAGTCTTTTCTGCGTGTTTTAGCTTCATAGACAGGCTTTGAATGCCGGCAGCATACTTCTTTTCGATCTCGCGTTCTTTTGCTTCGTAATAAGCGTCTATGTTGCTCTTAAAGCTGCCTTTCCACAGGGAATAATCCCGAAGGGTTTCCTCAGAGACATTGGGGTCATCCACGGACATGGCCAGCCTTTTGTTTCGCCAAAGGTTCAGGTAGCTGATCAGGGTAATGATGTCCCTGTTGTCATCGCTAAAAACAAGGCTGGTGGTACCGTCACGCTTTTCCACGCGCATTCCCAAGGCATCCTCGAACTCGAACAGTACCTGCATTACGTCCTCCCAGGAGGCCACGTTTATGTCAGAGATCGCCGAAACGTCAACGCCCAGGGCAACGGCAAGTGCCTCGCGGATATCTGCCTTTGGCTCCATTTTCCCGCTTTCATACTGATTTATGCGAACGTCTGCCGTACTTGGCTTGAAACCAACCGCTTCTCCCAATTCCCTTTGTTTCATTCCCCTTAACAGTCTGTATTTTCTTAATTTTTCTCCCAAGGTCATGGAAATAAATCCTCCCTTTCTCTGTCTGTTTTTTCATTATACTATGAAATTTCATAAAATGGAATACTTAAAATAAAATAAATTTATTTAATACGCTTGACAAAATTAAAACATTACAGTAGAATACAAGTAGTTAAATAAAAACATTTAATTCAAGATAGGAAACTTAACTGAAAGGGAGGTATAGGAAGAGGTTTCAAGGCAACATACAGAACGGTTATTCAAATAACCCGGTGTTTCCCGACAAGTCGGACGTCATCGTGAAAGGCAAAAGGGCTGGCAGTGCGCCCGGAAAGGAGCAAATGAAAGACAGAACAAGGCAGCGGATAAACCGCAGAATCAAGGAACAAATGCTTGACCTGAGAAATGAGTGCGGGGTGAATGATCCCACGCCCTATGAAGCGGTCAGGGAGATTAAGAAAGAGAAGCGAAAGGGGGAAAAAGAAACATGGAACATGCACAGGTTTTGACAGAGTATAACGACGTTCTTCTGCCGGAGGACTTACAGAAGATCTTAAAGACGGGGCGCAACACCGTCTACAGCTATCTTGCGGCGGGCAAGATCCGTTCCATCAGGATCGGCGGGAAGTATCGGATCCCCAAGCTGTACCTGTTGGAGTTTATGTATCCGGACAGGAAGTTTGAGCAGGAAGGAGTGTAAGGAGTGGCAAGACCAAAGAAGGACGGAAGAAGGGCAACAGGCATACAGGCCAAGAAAGGCCGTCTGTTTGCCGTAACGACAAGGCGGGTTGTCAAGGAAGGCGTTAAGAAGTACGAAAGGGTATGGACGGCCTTGGGGCTTGAGGACACTCCTCAGAACATACAAAAGGCGAGGGAAGCCAGGGAAAGACTCCTGAACGATAGCGGGCAAGAGGATGTGGACAGAAACGTGCTTCTTTCCGACTATGTGGATCGTTTTCTCGAACGGAAGAAGCGAAGGGTTTCAAACACGACCTATTCCGCATACTTCTACAGGGGGCGACGGATCAAGGAAAGCTTTGAGGGAATGAAGCTTCGCAACATAGGCGTAAGGGACGTCGAGGCTTTCTTGGACGAACTGTTTGAAAGGGACGGAGCGCAGCCGCGAACCGTGAAAGACGTAAGGGTGCTGTTTGGAAGCATCATGGAACAGGCCGTCAGATCCGGGATCATTGCGTACAATCCGGTAAGGGAAGCGGAGATCAACAAGACGCTGGCTGCCCAGCATGCAAGGGAACGGAAGACGGACGATGAGTTCTTCTCTTATGAGGAGGCGCAGTCGTTTCTGGAAAAAGCGAGGGATCACGCATTGTACGAACTCTTTTACCTTACCCTGTTCTTCGGACTCAGAAGGGAGGAGGTACTGGGGCTTCGCTGGTCAGCCGTGGATGTAAGGAACGGAACCATGAAAATTAATCACACGGTGACGAAGGGACTGACCGTCATGCGCGCCAACACGACCAAAACGGCGGCGAGTGAAAGACAGTATCCGCTGACAAAGGAGCAGATGGAAATGTTTGCAAGGCTACGGAAGAGGGAGGAAGGATACAGGAGACTGTTTGGCAAAGGTTATCAGGACAATGATTACGTGTTCAAGCATGAGGACGGTTCCCTTTATCATCCGGATTATCCGACCAAGGCCTTTGGCAAGCTGATCAAGAGGTGTCCGGAACTGCCGCAGGACATCACGTTTCATGGTCTGCGGAGCTCCTGCGTCTCCATTCTGGTACATCAGGGAATGGACGTAAAGAGCATTCAAAAGTGGGTGGGACACGCGGACGTCGACACGACGCTGAGAATCTACGCCAAGGTCAAGGACAAGGAATCGAAAAAGGAAGTGTCGGATGCCATGAACGGCATTATCACGCTTAAGGATTACAAGTAACAATAAAACCGAATTTTCGGAGGGCATCGTTCAACTGGATTGGAGAGGGATTATTTGAAGGGTTTTTTCAAAATTGTTAGAACTTTGTTAGAACTGGAGCCAAAAAATGAAAACGCCGCTTCCTCGGAAGCGGCATATTTACTGACTCGGCGCGACGTGATTCGAACACGCGACCTCTGCGTCCCGAACGCAGCGCTCTACCAAGCTGAGCCACGCGCCGCCTTGGTAACAGATAAATAATATATAAAAAAGTGTCAAATGTCAAGGGGAAAATGACAGAAAGTTGTAGGCGATTAAGGGTCTTGCGTGGTATAATGTTAAAAAGGAAAGCAATTTAGAATACCAGGAATGGCATGGACGTGAAGTTGGGCATTCAAGGGCCGTAGAAGTAGAAAGCGGAGGAAGCTTATGAAGATTTATGATATCTCACAGGAAGTTTTTTCTTGTAACGTGTTTCCGGGGGATCCATCGCCTGAGCGTCAGGTCATGTTGCAGATTGCTGAGGGTGCCGTCTGTAATCTGACGGCGTTTCAGATGTGTGCGCATAATGGAACGCATGTGGATGCACCGTATCATTTCTTGCAAGATGGCAAGACGATTGATCAGGTTGCGCTAGAGCGCTTCATTGGGCATGCTTACGTAGCAGAGCATCAGGGAGACATTACGGCTGAGGACGCCATGGAGATCTTGGGAAAAGCAAGAGCGTTAGATGGACAGGCGGCAAAGCGTATTCTTGTTAAGGGCAAGGCCGTGATGACCGAAGAGGCAGCGAGGGTTTTTGCGGAGGCGGGGATCCTGCTCTTTGGCAATGAATCACAGACCGTTGGCCCGGAGGATGCACCGATGGCGGTTCATCTTATCATGCTGGGCGCGGAAATTGTACTGCTTGAGGGAATTCGGCTCGGAGAGGTCGACGAGGGCGTATATTTCTTAAACTGCGCGCCGCTCAACCTTGGAGGCGCTGACGGAGCCCCTTGCAGGGCCATTCTCATCAGCCTTGATGAGTAAGTGTTTTACACCAAAATGTCTTCCTTCGAGAAGTCGCGGGCATCAAAGAAGGATGTCATAAGGACCTCGTAGGGACGTCAAAAGTTCGTCAGATGGATCAGCAAAAAATTATAGAATTTAAGTTGTGACGTCGGTAATAATATATTCAGAACAAAAGGAGGGTTACAGACAATGATTTGGTACGTAAACGCAAAGGCAGGCCGTGATGGCAATGGATCGAAGGAAATGCCGTTTAAGCAGATTGGTGATGCGGCAAAGGTTGCACAGCCGGGGGATGAGGTTTTGGTTTTCCCTGGAACCTATCGGGAGTATGTGGATCCGAAGCATGCCGGCAGGGAGGATGCGAGGATCACTTATAAGAGCGTGGAGCCTTTGGGAGCGCATATTACGGGAGCAGAACTGCTTATGGGCTGGGTAAAATATCAGGGAGCAGGCGCGGAAAATGGCACGGTTTGGACTGCGAGCGTGGACAATAGTATTTTTGGAAGCTACAATCCGTACACGACTTATGTGTATGGCGACTGGTATTTTGCGGGAAAGTCAAAGCATACGGGCTGTGTCTATATGAATGACAAGGCCTTTTATGAGGCGGCGAGCATTGAGGCCGTGATCAAGGCGGAGAAGTCGAAGACCTCTTGGGTTCCCGAGGATTCGATTTATCAGTGGTATGCGGAGCAGCAGGACGGTCGCACGGTATTTTATGTCAATTTCCAGGACAAGGATCCGAATCAGGAGAAGGTGGAGATCAACGTACGCAGGGAGTGCTTCTTCCCTTCGAAGATTGGCGTAGGCTTCATTACGGTCAGCGGCTTTAAGATCAGCAAGGCGGCAACGACCTGGGCGCCTCCCGCAGCATTTCAGGACGGCATGATCGGCCCGAACTGGTCGAAGGGCTGGATCATTGAGGACTGTGAGATCAGTGACAGTAAGTGCGCCGGCATCTGTATCGGTAAGTATTATGATCCCGCAAACGATCATTATTTTACCTATAAGCATGTCAAGAGTCCTACGCAGATGGAGCGTGACGCCGTATGCCGCGGACAGTATCATGGATGGCTCAAGGAGAAGGTTGGCAGTCATATTATTCGTCGCAACAACATTCATAACTGCGAGCAGGGCGGCATCATTGGCCGTATGGGCGGCGTGTTCTCCATCATTGAGGACAATCACATTCATCACATCAACAACATGATGGAGCTGGGCGGCGCGGAGATCGCCGGCATCAAGATGCATGCGGCCATCGACGTAACGATGCGCAGAAATTACATTCATCATTGCACCATGGGCATCTGGACGGACTGGGAGGCACAGGGCACGCGCATCACGCAGAATCTCCTGCACGATAATCAGCGCCCTGCCTTTGCGGAGCGTCTTGGCGGTGGCATGGAGAGTCAGGACATTTTTGTTGAGGTAGGACATGGCCCTACGCTGATCGACAATAACATTCTTCTTTCCGACGTATCCCTTCGCATGGCGACGGAGGGCGTTGCGATGGTGCATAACCTGATCTGCGGCAGCTTTACCTTTGTCGGAGCAGGCTGTGACAATATGGTAGAAGGGAAGCTTCGTCAGCGCTATACGCCGTATCACATTCCGCATCGCACGGAGGTTTGCGGCTTTATGACGATCCTTCACGGTGATGACAGATTTTACAACAACATTTTTATCCAGAAGTGGCCTTCAGGTAAGGAAGGCAGGGATCAGGATAATTATGAGGTGGGTACGCACGTATTTGAGGAGTATCCGACCTATGACGAATGGATTTCCTGGTTTGACATGGACACCGATACGCCTGACATGGGCAAGCTTGACAAGTATCATCACAGGCACCTTCCCGTTTGGAGCGCAGGCAATGTTTACTTAAACGGCGCGAAGGCTTGGACGAAGGAGCAAGGCGGTCTTGTGAATGATCAGGACGCGGCGTATGTCGAGCTGGATGAGAATGGCGGAAATCCGATCCTGAAGACGAACGTATATGATCTGATCAAGGACTTTACTTGTTCCATGGTATGTACCGATACTCTGGGCAAGGCCTTTGAGCCGGAGCAGCCTTTTGAGAATCCTGACGGAACGGACATCACCTTTGACCGCGATTATAAGGGAGACCACAGAGGCGTAAACGTACTTCCCGGACCCTTCGCAGAAGGCGGCAGCGTGGTTACGGGACTTTGGGGATAAGGCTTCTTGGCGGCATTTTCGAGGATTTGAATTAACGAGGAACTCATGCACCCACAGTGTTTTTTGCGCTGTGGGTGTTTTTTGTAGAGGCGTATGTGCCTGAATCGAGGATATATTTTCGTTGTAAAAAGCGTTCGTGCGTGTTATGCTTCATAGTAGTGATGCATTTTACGTGTCAAAGCAAATTAGTCACGCATCCTAGGGAAGCAGGAGAAAGGAGGCGCAAAGATGCCAAAGGAAGAACAGGTCGTTTGGAAGCCTGACAGCAGTAATATCTACGAGCGTTTTATCGAGCAGTATGATGAGGCGATCAGCGGCGAGAAGGAGCTGACGGCCGGCGATCAGGACACGCGGTATGCCTTAAAGCTTCAGCAGGAGCGCCTTCGGGAAAAGGGCGTGAAAATGCGCTATCGGATCACGCCGAGAGGTTTTATGGCCGATGGAAAGAGTCTGCCTAAAAAGTGGATGGATCAGCATTATGTCAGTGAGATGGCGTATTATACCTCGCTTTGGGAGCGTGAAATTGAGACGCGAGAGGGAAAGACTTATCGGCAAAAGAGCAAAATGACCATCTATGAGACCAAAACGGACGTGATTGGCGGCGTCAATGTCGAGGATGAGATCTATGTGTGCCCTGGATGCGGTGCGCCATCCAAGATTAAGGATCTGTTAAATGGTTGCCAGTATTGCGGTTCTAAATTTCAGATGAGCGAGCTTTATCCAACGATCACGAGTCATTATTTGGTTAGGGATTTTTCCTTTACCAAGGACGAAATGAAGAAGCATCTGATGAAATTCATGATCGGGACGGGTATTGGTACGTTCATTTTCGGCATCATTATCAGGGCGGTGAAGGGAATGCTTCTTCCGCTGACGGTGGGGGGAATCATTTCTTTATTGCTAATCTCAGCGTTTAGCGGCGTAGTTTTGGGGTATTTTTTGTCTTCTTACGCTTTGATTGGGTCATTGGTTAAGCAGGCTGGTCGTACCGTGCCAATGATGGGCGCGATTGGCGCCGGAAAGCGCTTTGAGTTTTTTATGAAAAAGCACAGCCCTGAGTTTTCTTATGAATACCTCACGGGCAAAACCGTTGCCATGCTAAAGATGATCCTGTTTGCAAAAGATGCGCAGGAGCTGCCGTTTTATTTGGGGAAGCCCTTGGGGGATCGTTTTCAGGACCTTGTGGACATTTTGTTCCGCGGCGCCATGAATTTTAAGGGCATGAAGGAACAAAATGGCTATCTTCACGTGACGGTGGACGTCTTTTTGGAGAATGCTTACGTGACGAACGGAAAGGTTCGGGCGAACAAGGATGAAAAGCTGCGCGTGACGCTGGTGAAGAACCTGAACATGCCCATACAGTATCATTTTTCCATTAGGAAGCTGGAATGTCCCACGTGTCATGGCAGCTTTGATGCAACAAAGAACAAAAATTGTCCGTACTGCGGCGGAACTTATCACATTGAGGATGCGGACTGGGCCGTGGAAGACATACAGGTCGTATAATATTTTAGGGTGGAAGGTGCAGGCATGAAGCTTAGTATCATTGTTCCCGTTTACAACATGAATCATGACGGTAATCTGACGTTTTGTCTGGATTCCTTGGTCAACCAGACCATCACGGACTATGAGATTATCGCGGTGGATGACGCATCCACGGATGATTCCTACGCCGTGCTACAGGAGTATGAGAAAAAGTATCCCGAGAAGTTTCGGGCGGTTACTTATCCCGTGAACCGGCATCAGGGAGGTGCCAAGAACGAAGGCTTAAAGCTCGCCAGGGGCGAATGGATTGGCTTTATAGACAGCGATGACTGGATTACGCCGGATTATTATGAAAGGCTTCTTCAAAAGGCCGAGGAGACGGGGGCGGATCTCGTCGGATGCAATTATTGCATTGTTTCGGAGCATTCGTTTGAACCGGGGCGTACTGTCCGAAATTTCCAACCGGACCAGGTAGGACCGCTTGATTTGGAGAGAAAAAAGGCGTATCTTGTCAGACCGGGCAGTATGGTGGTTAAGCTTTATAAGCATGCCGTGCTCCGTGAAAATCAGCTATCCTTCCCAGAGGGAATCTTTTATGAGGATAACTGCGCAAGCCGTGTCTGGGGCGCATATTTTCAACATTATGAGGTCATTGATGAGCCGCTCTATTATTACTATCAGCATGATGCCTCCACGGTTCACGTGATCACGGAGGAAAGATGTAGGGATCGCATGACGGCCATGGAGCTCTTGGTTCAAGAGTATCAAAAACGCGGACTATATGAAACCTTTAAAGATGAGATCGAGTGCGCCTATACGGAGCTATATTTTCGGATTACGCTGTTTAGCTACATGATTGGGTGTAAGAAGAAAAAGCTTTCGTTTGTCAAGGAGCTGAGAAGAGGTCTGCTTGACAGATTTCCCAATTTTAGGAAAAATAAATATTATAACGTACCAGATGCGGAAGAGAGGAAGATGGTGGATCTCTGCATGAAATCTCCAGCGCTATTCTTCTGTTATTATTCTCTTCTGTGGAAATATAGAAATTTCAAAAAAGCAAGGAAATCATAAATCGTTCCCCTGCGATTGCAGGGGAATCATTTGTTAGCGAGGAAAGGAAACAAGCGACCGCGAAGCGGGCATTTGTTTCCTACAGAGCGTGCACGAAATAAAATCATAAGCTGCGAAGCAGCGACAGATGCCGAAGGCAGCTGGATTTTATGAGGGA
>JAEEGL011465365.1_pt1 | contig 13921 bp, 12 predicted proteins | sample 9134231 | NCBI WGS metagenome assembly JAEEGL01 (sample SAMN16246548, study PRJNA631951) | gut metagenome | biome: gut microbiome; feature: rumen; material: fiber-attached | host: Bos | place: Iran: Karaj | collected 2018-10
ATGCTGATGTTGATAAGTGCATCAAGATGCTCACATTTATTCCTATCGAGGAGATCCTTGAGATGGAGAAATGGGATACTTCTAGAATCAATGAGAAGAAGGAAATCCTTGCATTCGAGCTTACAGCCCTTGTACATGGCAAAGAGGAAGCTCAGAAGGCTCAGGATGCTGCAAGAGCGCTTTTCGCAGGTGGCGGAGACATGGCTAATGTTCCAGCTACATCTCTTAAGGAAGATGACTTCAGAGATGGAGTTGTTGATATTCTTCAGGTTCTTGTTTCAGCCGGCCTTTGCGCTACAAGAAGCGAAGCAAGACGTGCTGTTGAGCAGGGCGGCGTAACCTTTAATGATGAGAAGGTTACAGATGTAAAGACAACCTACGGCAAGGATGTATTTGCTGATGGTGTAATGGTAAGAAAGGGCAAAAAAGCCTTCAAGAAGGTTACACTGTAATAACACAACTGTATAAGTAACAATTAAGGAGCCAGGTTAATGTCTGAATTGTGTTAGTATTCACGGTTTAGATATGTGACCTGGCTTTTTTGTATCTTTTTTAATATTTTGTGTTGACAATAATTTAATAAGTGATATATTAAACATATGAACAATCATTCATATGAAATAATAGTCAAATGATAATGCTTTTGCAAAGGAGATGCATTATGGCAATAAATGATGTAGAGCACTGCGACATAGTTCATAATCATAGCGAAGTGGTTCTTAAGGTTCACAGGCAGATGCCAAGCGAAGATGAGCTTTATGATCTTGCTGAACTTTTTAAGGTATTTGGTGATTCCACCAGAATTAAGATACTGTTTGCTTTATTTGAATCAGAGATGTGTGTATGCGATATTGCAGAGTCACTTAATATGACCCAGTCAGCGATATCTCATCAGCTCAAGGTTCTTAAGCAAAGTAAGCTGGTTGGAAACAGAAGAGATGGTAAGTCAATTATTTATTTCCTTGCAGATGACCATGTAAGGACAATCATTGATCAGGGCCTTAATCACATAGAAGAATGAGGCTCACAAAAACGTTAAATAATATCTTTTAAAATATATCAAATTGAAAGTGAGGGAAATAACTATGAAGAAAACATTTAAGTGTGAGGTTGATTGTGCTAACTGTGCAGCCAAGATGGAAGAGGCTGTTAAGAAGATTGAAGGCGTTGTAAATGCAAGAGTAAACTTTATGACACAGAAGTTCATGCTTGAGGCTGCTGATGATGTTTTTGATTCAGTTCTTTCAGAAGCTGTTAAGGCTTGCAAGAAGGTTGAGCCTGACTGTGAAATCGAAATTGGTTAATATCGGTGATTTATATGACTAAGAAACAGAAAAAAGTAAGAAACAGAATAATTATTACTTTGATAATGTTCGTAGTTCTTTTGATAATAGATAAGATTGGCTTATTTGAAAATGTACCATGGTTTGTGCAGCTTCCAATTTACGCAGTGCCTTATATCATAATTGGATACGACGTAATTAAAAAAGCTGCAATAAACATCAGCCACGGACAGGTCTTTGATGAGAACTTCCTTATGATGATTGCTACCTTTGGTGCATTTGGAATAGGGGAGTATTCAGAAGCTCTGGCTGTTATGCTCTTTTACCAGGTTGGAGAATTATTCCAGAGTGTGGCTGTAGGCAAATCAAGACAGTCTATCACGGACCTTATGAGCATTGCGCCGGAAGAAGCTAATCTTATAGATGCTGAGGGCAATGTAACAACAGTTGATCCTGAAGAGGTATCAATTGGCGATATACTTCTTGTAAGAGCCGGCGAAAAGATCCCGGTTGATGGCACAGTTGTTGAAGGAGAGAGCTTTGTTGATACAGCGGCACTTACAGGCGAGTCAGTGCCTAGAAAGGCTGCTGTTGGTGATAACGTTATCAGCGGATGTGTCAACGGAGAAGGAATCATCAAAGTAAGAGTGGATAAGGCCTATGAGGATTCTACAGTTTCCAAAATCCTTGAGCTTGTTGAAAATGCCAGCAACAAGAAGTCTGTTATGGAGAACTTCATAACCAGATTTGCAAGATACTACACACCTGTTGTTACAATTGGAGCAGTTCTTCTTGCAGTTATTCCACCAATCCTTGGAATGATGCCATTATCCGACAGTATTAGAAGAGCCTGCATTTTCCTTATTGTTTCCTGCCCATGTGCACTGGTTATCTCGGTTCCACTTGGATTCTTTGGCGGAATCGGAGCTTCTTCCAAGCAGGGCGTGCTTGTTAAAGGCAGTAATTTCCTTGAGTCAGCAGCACTTATTGATACTGTTGTTTTTGACAAGACAGGAACTCTTACAAAGGGCGAATTCAAAGTGACAAAGCTTATTCCTTCTGATAAGTCAGGAGTTAGTGAAAAAGATCTTCTTTTGATGGCTGCCAGCGGAGAGAGTATTTCAAATCATCCTATTGCAAGGTCAATCGTATCTGCTTATGCAGAAGAGGTAAATTCAGATTTTACAGAAGCTTCAAATACACTTGGAAAGAGAATTGATGAGTCAAAGACTAAAGAGATTTCCGGACACGGCATCGAGACTTCTTTTGATGGAAAAGAGTTACTTCTTGGAAACGCCAAGCTTCTTAAAGAAAGAAATATTGAGTTTACTGAATCAGACGAAGCAGGTACCATCGTTTATGTCGCACTGGATGGAAAATATCAAGGTGCAGTTATTATTTCTGATGTGATAAAGGATAATACAAAGGACGCCATCAGAATGCTCAAGGAGAGCGGCGTAAAGAAGACAGTAATGCTTACCGGAGACAGACAAAAGGCTGCGAAAGACGTAGCCGGAAAGCTTGGAATTGACGAGGTAATAGCCGAGCTTCTTCCTGCTGATAAGGTATCCAGGGTTGAAAAAATGCTATCTTCATCAGATAATAGAAATAAGCTTGCGTTTGTTGGAGATGGAATCAACGATGCGCCGGTACTTATGAGGGCTGATGTTGGTATTGCCATGGGATCTCTTGGCAGCGATGCGGCAATTGAGGCTGCAGATATCGTCATTATGGATGATGACATCAGAAAAATCTCTACAGTAATTCGCATAGCCAGAAAAACAGTGAGAATCGTAAAGGAAAACATTGTATTTGCTCTGGCAGTTAAGCTTATTATCTTAGTGCTTGGAGCACTTGGACTTACAACTATGTGGCTTGCTGTGTTTGGAGATGTTGGCGTTGCAGTTATCGCAATCCTCAATTCCATGAGAACACTTAAATACAAAAAATAAGCCTTTACGTTTGTGGAGGATATATAAATGGCAAAAGCAGGACTAGACGTTGGAGAGCTTCTTTTAAAGATGGTTGCCAGGGAAACGGGAGAAATCAGTAAGGTTGATTACTCCCCGCAAAAGCCCGAGTTTTCCCATGATTCAATCATCGGAGAAACACATCTCGAGAGAAGAACACCGGAATCCCAGGGCGTCAGTTCTGCTTTTTTTGCGGATATAATCAGAAAGCTTTCTGAGACAAAAGAGTGTAATACCCATAAGCTTATGTTTTTACGACATGGCTATGTTGTGGCGGAGTGTGCTTTTGAGCCCTATGACATGGAAATGTGGCATGTTACCTACTCCATGTGTAAAAGCATTGTGGGAATGGCCATTGGTATCATGGTTAATGATGGTCTTTTGTCTTTGGATGAAAAGCTTGAAGATATCTTTGGCACAAAACTAAGTCCCTTTGGATTCCTTCGAAAGAGTGTAACAGTTAAACATCTTCTTACCATGACAAGTGGCGTTGATTTCAGTGAGGCTGGCGCCATAAGCGGAAATGACTGGAGAAAGGGCTTTTTGGAGGCCCCTTTTAAGAATGATCCGGGAACTGTTTTTGAATATAACAGCATGAATACTTATATTCTTTCTGCTATTGTTACTGAGAAAACCGGCAAATCTCTTGATGAATATTGCAAGGAAAAGATTTTTGCTCCGCTTGGAATTCACAGAACCTTTTGGGAGAGCTGCCCTCAGAGTATAACAAAGGGCGGATGGGGCCTGTTTATGCGTGCTGAGGATATGGCAAAGCTTGGTCAGCTCTATCTTCAGAATGGTTACTGGGAAGGAAGGCAGGTTGTTCCTTCAGAGTGGGTAAAGGAATCAACAACCTGGCAGGTTGAGACAGGTAAGGATGATAATAAGCACTATGGCTATCAGCTTTGGATAAATGATGACAGACCAGGTTCCTATGCCTATAACGGAATGCTGGGACAAAATGTTTTTGTTTATCCTGACATTGATATGGTAGTTGTTACAAATGCAGGAAACAAGGATATTTTCCAGAGTAGTAAAATGGCGGTTCTTTTAAGGCAGGCCATGAAAAATATAGAGGTTTATGATCAGCCTCTTCCTTCTGATATCGGAGCTCTCGGAGAACTTAAGGCTATCTGTAAATCTGTTAGCGGCAGGACTCATGTTTTTCCTACTATTGTAAATGGCGGCTGGAAAACCAGAAATATCCAGATGACTAAAGGAAGGGCAAGAAAAAGTAGCGTAAACTTTGTGAATAAGAGAACTGATTTTACTAACTCTGTTTACTCCTACAATCTTAGAAATGAGAGTCAGCTCATTCATAAATGGCTTAACAGGCTGGATGGAAAGACCTATGACCTGGATGTTACAGGAGTAGGAATATTCCCTTTGATGATGCAGGTTGTGCACAATAACTTTACAGACGGTATGTTTAAGATTGGCTTTAGACGATGCGACCAGAATTCTTTTATCATAGATATTTATGAAGGAATTGAGGTATACAGCCTAAGATGCGGTTTTTTCGGGCAAAGATATGTCAGCAGGATTAATATGCATGGGGAAGTGTACGAGGTTTCTTTGGTTTCAAGGTGCGGAACAGATGAGTATAACAGGTTTGTAATAAGGAATGAGATTAACTTCCTTGAAGAGGCTTGCCTTCGTACCTTCAACATCTGCTTTTATGATGACGCTGCGGATAGAGAGGATGGAAAAGGCACCTTTATTCATCCTTCGGTTCCATCAACCATTGAGATCAGTATGTTTGAGACTCCCGGAACTGATATGTTAATTGATGCTATGAAGAGTATGGCTCCGGATGCCTTCAACGGGTTTCAGGGGAAAATTGTAAATAAGTTTTTCAAAGGCGGTATAAAAGAAGTATTTATAACTGCTGTTAAGGCTACGCTGCAGCCGGTTCTTCACGGAACACTTTCAGTACCGGAGCTTCCGGCAGAGCTTTTATCTGAAAATGCTGAAGAAACAAATGAATTGAGGATGGAATCTGACGAATAAAGGAGAAAACACGCTGGGATTATGGTATAATTCCTAGTGTGTTTTCTTTTTTAATTATTCAAAAAATACTCATAAAAAGCGAGGTTATATTATGGCAAATAAGATTTATGAAAAGCTTGAAGGATGCCTTAAGGCAGTTAGAGAAAAGACAGATTTCGTGCCGGACGTTGCACTTGTTCTTGGTTCTGGTCTTGGCGGCTTTGCAGAAAATATAAAGATTGAGACAGAGATCAGCTACAGCGAGATTCCAGGCTTCCCTGTTTCTACAGTTCCAGGTCACGCAGGAAAGTTCATTTTTGGATACCTTGATAATGTGAAGGTTGTCTGCATGAAGGGCAGAGTTCACTTCTATGAGGGATACGACATTTCAGACGTTGTTCTTCCAGCAAGACTTATGAAGATGCTTGGAGCAAAGATTTTGTTCCTTACAAACGCAGCAGGTGGACTTGGCGAAGGCTTTAACGCAGGCGACCTTATGCTCATTACTGATCATGTTTCTATTTTTGCTCCTAATCCACTTATTGGACCAAATGTTGATGAGTTAGGACCTCGTTTTGCAGATATGTCTGAAGTTTATGACAAGGACCTTCAGGATGTTATCAGAAACGTAGCCAAGAAAGAGGGCATAAAGCTTCAGGAAGGCGTATATTGTCAGCTTACAGGTCCATCCTTTGAGACTCCTGCAGAAATCAGACTTCTTGGAAAGCTTGGAGTATCAGCAGTTGGTATGAGCACAGTAAATGAAGCTATTGCAGCTAACCACATGGGAATGAAGATCTGCGGCGTATCCTGCATTTCAAATCTTGCAGCAGGTATCAGTTCACAGCCTCTTTGCCATGAAGAGGTTCAGGAAGCAGCAGATAAGGCAGCTCCACTTTTCACTAAGCTTGTATCTGAGTCAATCAAGGCTTTTAACGTTTAATGGGAGTTGTGTATGAGAACTAGATTTTTCAATGCCAGAGTCCTTACAATGGAGCCTGACAGGGATATATTTGTTGGGGAAGTTTGGGTGGTAGAAGATCGCATTATATTTGCAGGTACTGAGGAAGAAGGCCGCAAATACTGCGATACCCATAAAGATTCAATTCTTATCTGGGATAGGGAGATTGACTGCAAAGGCAATCTTCTTATGCCGGGCTTTAAAAATGCTCACACTCATTCAGCCATGACTATGATGAGATCTAAGGCTGATGATCTTCCGCTTCAGGACTGGCTTGGAACACAGATTTTTCCTGTAGAAGCCAAAATGACAGGTGAAGATATCTATCATTTATCCAAGATTGCTATAATGGAATATCTTACAAGCGGCATAACTGCAGCTTTTGAGATGTATCTTACACCTTTTACCGTGGCTGATTCTTTCAGGGATTGCGGCTTTAGATGTGTTCAGACCAGCTGCGTCAATAATTTCAGCCAGTCTGTAGAGCTTCTTGAAAAATATTACACAGACATAAATGGTAAGGATCCATACAATTCCTTTATTCTTGGTGTTCACGCTGAGTACACCTGCTCAAAAGAGCTTTTGGAAAAGTGCTCTGAGCTCACACACAAGTATAAGGCTCCTTTCTGGGCTCATATTCAGGAAACGGAGAGTGAAACTAAGGAGTGTGTAGAGCGCTATGGAATGACTCCAATTGAGTTCTTTGATTCCCTTGGACTCTTTGACTATGGTGGAGGCGGATATCACCTGGTTTGGACCAATGACAAGGATAGAGAAATCATGAAAAAGAGAGGCCTGTACGCAGTTACTAATCCAGGTTCTAATACCAAGCTTGCCAGCGGAATTGCTCCAATTAAGGAGTATCTTGAGTGCGGTATTCCTGTGGCCATTGGTACAGATGGTCCTGCCAGCAACAACTGCCTTGATATGTTCAGGGAAATGTTTCTTGTTACAGGTCTTGCCAAGCTTCGCAATATGGATGCATCAAGTGTTGATGCTTTAGAAGTGCTTAAAATGGCCACTGTAAATGGCGCAAGAGCTATGGGGCTTAATGATGCGGATTATTTGGCAGAAGGTAAGCTTGCAGATATTATCATGCTTGATCTAAATCAGCCTAATATGCAGCCCATTAATAACATCGAAAAGAACATTGTTTATAGCGGAAGTAAGAGCAATGTCCTTATGACCATGATCGGCGGTATTATCCGCTATGAGAATGGCAAATTTAATATCGGAGCAGATCCATCAGAAATCTATGCTAAGGCAGAAGAAATAAAGAAAAGGATATATAACTCATAATATGGAAATACTAATCTTTTTAGGCGTTATGATAGGCATCTGCGTATTAGCAGGGCTACTGGGACTTCGTGATCAGAAAATACAGGAAAAAGCTCTTTTGATGAAGCTTAAGAAAAACTATGGTCAGGCACCAAATCGTGAGTATAAGCCTGACGATCTTGATCACATTCCCGGCTTTTATAGAAAGCATAAAGAAGAGGGACAGCTTGACGACACCACATGGAACGACCTTAATATGGACGGCGTCTTTGCGAGGCTCAATTACTGTCTTTCTGCAGCAGGTGAGGAGTATCTTTACTATTTGCTCCATACTCCAAAGCAGGAGGATGATTTTGAAAAAACTGAAAAGCATGTAGAGTTTTTCAGGACAAATGATGAGGCAAGGCTTCAGTGCCAGAAAATTTTTGCAAAGATGGGTAGAAGAATAAGATATTCCATTTTTGACTACATGGATTATCTGGACGGTGTTGACGGATTTTCAAATGCCAAGCATTATGCAATGCTTTTAGTTATTGCTGTAACTATCGTGATAGGATTCTTTAACTTTGGTCTTGGTTTTGTTCTGTGCTTTTTAGCAATGTTTGTTAATGTATTTTTGTACTTCAGGCAGAAAGCTCAGATCGAGCCTTATTTGGCTTCTTATGCATATATTCTCAGAGTGATTTATGCAACCGACTATTTTGATAAGGTTAAGTATGATGAGATTTCTGAGGATCTTGATAGGATAAAAGCGGCAGTCAAAAAGCTTAGAGCTTTTACCAGAGGATCATTTATTCTCATGGCTAATCCTAAAATGTCATCTGGTGGAAATCCCGCAGATGTGATTTTTGATTATATGAGAATGGTGACTCATATTGATCTTATCAAGTTCAATCAGATGTATAAGCAGATTATGGAACACAAGGATGATCTTGATACTATTTTGGAAGTAACAGGAAGACTTGAGTCTGAAATTTCTATCGCCTGCTACAGACAATCCATGGAAGGTTCATATTGCATTCCTTCTTTTGAAGGCGATAGCTTTGTGGGTGAAAAGCTTATTCATCCACTTATTGCTGATGCTGTACCTAACGACATATCAGCAGATAAGGGAATTCTTATTACAGGTTCTAACGCTTCAGGAAAATCAACATTCCTTAAGACCTGCGCTATAAACGCAGTGCTGGCTCAGACAATTCATACAGCGCTCTCAGCAAGCTACAAGGCACCACTTTTTAGGATTTATTCTTCAATGGCACTTAAGGATGACCTTTTTGAGGGTGATAGCTATTACATCGTAGAAATCAAGTCAATTAAGAGAATTCTTGATGCGGCTGCAAATGGAGGAAACAAGGTTCTTTGCTTTGTGGATGAGGTGCTTCGTGGTACTAATACTGTTGAGAGAATTGCAGCTTCTACTGAAATTCTCAAGACCTTTGCAAAGGAAAAGGTTATGTGCTTTGCAGCAACTCATGACATTGAGCTTACAAGCCTTTTAGCTGAATACTTTGGCATTTATCATTTTGAAGGAAATGTAACTGATAATGATGTTCATTTTGATTATAAGATAAAGACCGGTCCTGCTACAAACAGGAATGCTATTAAGCTTCTTGGTGTACTTGGCTATGACGAGGATATCGTAGACAGCGCTCAGAAGATGGCTGAGAACTTCCTTGCTACAGGTAACTGGGCATGAAGACTTTTGTTAAAATTGGAGTTTTATTATGAGAGTTGAATTATATAGTGATGGTTCTGCAAGGGGAAATCCTGACGGACCAGGTGGGTATGGAACAATACTCAGAGTTGTTGATTCCAAAGGCGAGGTTCATGAGAAGGAACTTAGCGCCGGATACGACAAGACCACCAACAACAGAATGGAGCTTTTAGGAGCCATTGTAGGCTTTGAAGCACTTAACAGACCTTGTGATGTGGAGGTTTATTCAGATTCCAAGTATCTTATCAGCGCCTTCAATGAAGGATGGGTTTCTAACTGGCTTAAGAATGGCTGGAAAACAGCAGGTAAAAAGCCTGTTAAAAACGTTGAGCTTTGGAAGAGACTTCTTGCTGCGATTGAGCCCCATGGAGTTCGCTGGAACTGGGTTAAGGGGCATGCAGGACATTCTGAGAATGAAAGGTGTGACCAGCTTGCAACAACTGCGGCAGATCAGCCTGCCGATATGCTTCTTCATGATGATGGAGGAGATCTTAGGTAAATTAGATACAAGGATATGGTGATAATTTGACATATTACATTGCTGATTGTCATTTCTACCACAGCGCTCTTAATGAAAAGATGGATAAGCGAGGCTTTTCAAGCTGTGAAGAAATGAATGAATACATGATCGAAAAATGGAATAGTAAGGTTACAAATGCCGATAGAGTTGTAATTCTAGGCGATCTGTCATTGGGAACTGTAGAACAGACCAATGAACTTATTCATAGGCTCAAAGGTAAGCTATGTCTTATCGTGGGCAATCACGATAAATTTGTTGGAAAGCCTGATTTTGACGCTGGTCGTTTTGAGTGGATCGACAATTATAAGGAGATTGTAGATTCCCAGAAAAAGGTTATCTGTAGTCACTATCCAATTCCATTTTATGAAGGGCAGTATAGGAAAAGACATAACGGCGATGCCAAGGCATATATGCTATATGGTCATGTTCATGAGACAAGGGATGAGATGCTGATGAAGCAGATTATAGAGCTCATTAGAAAGCAGCCTTATTATCCAATAGGAAGTGAGCATGAGAGCACAATTCCCTGCAACATGATCAATTGCTTTTGTATGAGGTCAGATTATACGCCGCTTAGCTTGTCCGAATGGATTCGCCTTAATGATTCCTTGTAATTTAACGATAAATGCGATAAATGGCAAGCATATAGCATTAATTAAATAGAGTAATTTAAGAGATTTCTTGTACAATAACCACGTGGCTTATTTGGGCCATGTGGTTTTTTAGGTCATATTTGAATACTAACATATATGATTGTGCTTGAAATAATTGGAGGATTTGATTTATGGGAGCTTTTGATACTAAGGAATATAGAAATTTACTTAAAGAAGTTGGTATAAGTCAGGAGGACATCGATGCTCGCATAAAAGAGGCTGCTTGGACCTTCTTTTACGATGAGAATGAGAGAATATATCATGAAGCTGGCTCAGACATGGGATATCTTACTGATACCGGAAATAATGATGCCAGAACTGAGGGCATGTCCTACGGAATGATGATGTGTGTTCAACTTGACATGAAGGAAGAATTTGACCGTATCTGGAAGTGGTCAAAGACCTATATGTTCATGGAAGACGGAGACAATGAGGGATACTTTGCATGGTCCTGCCAGACAGATGGAACAAAGAATGCGGATGGTCCAGCTCCGGATGGCGAAGAATTTTATGCAATGGCTCTTTTCTTTGCTTCTCACAGATGGGGCGATGGTGAGGGAATCTTTGAATATAGTAAGGAGGCCCGCGCAATACTCAGCGCATGTATTCACAAGGGAGAAAATGGAAGAAAAGGTTGCCCTATGTGGAATAGGGACAATCATCAGATTCTTTTTGTACCTGGAATTGGCTTCACAGATCCTTCATATCACTTACCTCATTTTTATGAGCTTTTTGCTTTGTGGGCAAATGAAGAGGACAGGGATTTCTTTAAAGAAGCAGCGAGAGTAAGTAGAGAGTATCTGGTATCTGCCTGCAATAAGGATACCGGTCTTAGCGCAGAATACGCAAACTTTGACGGAACTCCTATGGATAAAGAGCTTCCTTGGGGATATTTTGGCGATTTCTTTAGCGATGCCTACAGAACTGCTGCCAACATAGGACTTGATAGTGTTTGGTTTTCAGAAAACCCAGGTCACTTTGAAGTTCCACTTAGGATGATGAAGTTCTTTGGAACTGATCTTGAAGCAGTCAGATGCGCATACAAAGTTGATGGAACTCCTACAGAAAGACCTGTACTTCATCCGCTTGGACTTCTTTCAACTATGGCGCAGGGAGCGCTTGTAGCTAGGACAGAAGAAGAGATGGAAATTGCAAAGAAGTGGGTTTTATGGTTCTGGAATCAGCCACTTAGAAAGGGCGTAAGAAGATACTATGATAACTGCCTTTATATGTTTGCACTTCTTGCTCTTTCTGGAAATTATAGAATCTGGTAAGATTTTATATGTATGAAAACTAAGATAAGACTTGATTTAAAAGAAATATCTGGAAATATAAGACAGGATATTAAGAAAAATGCAATTCCTTTTGTCATTATCTTTTTATTCTGGGCTATTATTAGTGTGGCCTTTGGGCATTTTTGTCCGGTTGTTCTTTTGTGCGGACTTCCCTGCCCGGGCTGCGGCATGACAAGAGCTTTTATTAGTCTGGCTTCGCTTCATCCAATTAGAGGGCTTAGCTATAATCCCACATATCCTTTATGGATTATGCTTGGTGTTATGTGGATTTGGAAGAGGTATTTTAACATCGGCGCCTTTTCAAAGATTAAACTTAGCTATATTGCCATGGCTGTTTGCCTCATTACTATTGGAGTTTATGTTATTCGCATGATATATGTTTTTCCGGATCAGCCGCCAATGACTTATGTTGAGAAAAATGTATTTGCTAAAATATTTCCTGATTACGATACTTTTATCAAAGGATATATTTTCAAATAATGATGGGTGTTTGATCTGATACTCAAAGTAAAAAAAGAACTGGCAATCAGATGGTTGTCAGTTCTTTTTTGTTATTTATATAATCTTAAGCTGTTTTCTTAAGCTTTTTTTCGGAAACCTTTTTTCCATTAACCAGGCCAAGTATGAGCTGGTGGAATTTCTTAAGAAGGATAGCGGAAGGGATACCAAGTGCAAATACTACAATTACATATACAATAACGTACTTGATGTGGTGTGGACTTCTTACTCCGCCGTCGAACTGCCATCCAAAGAGCTCAACGAAGAGTCCGTGGATAAGGTAGAACTCAAGGGTGATTGTTCCCATGAACTTAAGGAAGGCATTTCCAATCTTGACCTTCATTCCAAGAAGGAGACAGCAGAATACGAAATCTGTTGTAACAAAGGTCTGTGAAAGAAGTGATACACGTCTTCTAAGTACTGTGTCAGGTGCGCCCCAGTTCTCACCGTAGTAGCCAAATACGTTGCACATGTGGCTCTGGTAGATGTAAAGAGGATAGAGAGCGCAGAGAGCAACGATAAGATATGCCCAGTAGTACTTTTTGAAGTGAGGAATGAGTCTATCTTCAAACTTGGCAAAAATGATACCGATTGGGAAAAGGTGTACACAGTTGTACCACCACTCACCGCGAATCCAGTAATCGTTGTGGTTAATGCGTGTTCCAAGAAGCATATAAAGAACAACGAATGCTGTTGTAGCAGCTACTGCAAGGCCATCCTTTTTGATGAACTTAAAGGAAAGATAAAATGCAAGATAGAAGAATGGAAGCACGATCACGTACCAGGTATTAGGGTTACAAAGATCAATACTTGTAAGGTAAAGTGCTACCTGCTTTCCATCCATTTTTTCTCCAACAAGAAGTCTTGCTACAAAGAAGATAAGGGTTGTTGAGTAAAGAGCAAGAACAACAGGGAAAATACGCTTTTTGATAAAGCCCTTAAGATAGTTATCCTTTGCATGGAAGCTCTTATAGACACCATAGCCGTTAAAGAAAAGGAATACAGCTACCATGATATAGCCGATGCTTACAAAGAAATCAAGACCGTGAACAATACGGCTTTTTGGCTGAATCCAGGATGCAGCTGTTTTTTGAGCGATGTGATGCAGCATAATACATACTGCTAAAAAGCCCTGAAAGGCCTTTGACTGTTCAAGAGATAAAAAGCCATCGTTCCACTTTTTAACTCCTACGAACTGTGCACGCCATAATAGCAATATTGGTAAAATGACGTAAACTGAATAAATTGCTTGTTTCATACCATACCTCCGAATATGTGAAGCCTTTGCTTCTTTAATTTAACCCCACATAAATCATAGGTTTTTTATGATTTTCCGTCTACGCAGTTATTTCGAATGACTTTGCAAAAATTGCTAATTGAATAGGATATGAACGAGCGTATTAATTTTGTTGATGATTATCAAAATGAAAAACCAGATAAATGTCGAATGCTCTGAATAAGCATGAAATGAGACATTTATCTGGTTATGAATTTTAGATAATCACAACGAGCTCAGTAGTGAGCAGATATATGGTTTTGCCTTATTAGTTTCCAAATACAGCGAGGTAATCCTTCTGGAACTTCTCGATACCTGCATCTGTAAGTGGGTGATGTGTCATCTGCTCAATTACCTTGTAAGGAACTGTAGCGATGTCAGCACCTGCAAGAGCGCAGTCTGTAACGTGCATAGGATGACGGATAGAAGCAGCGATGATCTCTGTCTCGATTCCGTGGATGCTGAAGATCTCAGCAACTTCTGA
>JAEEGL011678472.1_pt1 | contig 13921 bp, 10 predicted proteins | sample 9134231 | NCBI WGS metagenome assembly JAEEGL01 (sample SAMN16246548, study PRJNA631951) | gut metagenome | biome: gut microbiome; feature: rumen; material: fiber-attached | host: Bos | place: Iran: Karaj | collected 2018-10
ATTAAGACAGCTAATCTATTTTACAGGTAGTTATCCCCTATTCCATAGTACTTTATATAGCAATGATGTATTTAAAAATACTATTATAGAAAAATCAAATGCTAAAACATTTAATAAAATCGAATCAAATATGGATCTTATTATGCATTATGAAGAAAAACTTAATGCGGCATCAACTAAACTTGCATATTGTTCAGAAGATGGTAATAATCACATCGCTAAATTAAAGAAATTAAATGGTGAAATAGATGCATTAAAAGAATTAATCTTTAATATAACATTAGAAACACAAAATACTATTTTAGTTGAGTGTTTCAATAAACAATTTGAAAATATAAGAACATTAAATGATATAAAAAAATTCCAGTCTGATTTATATAACTTTAAAACAGTTACAATAAATACTGGAAATTACAATTTCTATAACGAATATTATTGTGACATGATGACTAAACTCGATGAGAAAAGAGAATTCCTTGAAAAATATGGTGACATTCTTACTTATGAAAGTCTTAACAAGGAACTTACACTTGTCGAAGAAGATGGTTTTGGATTCCAATTTTTTAAGAAACTTTTTGATAAGTTATCACTACTTACAGAAGAATTTTTTAGAGCTAAGGAGTATTAATCCTTAGCTCTTTTTAAGTTCATCTAAAACTAATTTAAGATCATTCCAAAAATCTATCTTTTTTGATTCATCACGAAGAAGAGCTGCTGGATGATAAGTTGGCATATATTTTATACCTTTAACCTCTATCCATTTTCCTCTTGCTCTTGTGATTGATAATGATTCGTCTATTATATTTTTTAGTGCTACACTTCCTAATAGCACTATTATTTTTGGCTTAATAATCATAACTTGACTTCTTAGGTAATCTTTACAAGCATTTGCCTCTTCAGTTTCCGGATTTCTATTGTTTTCTGGTCTACACTTAACAACATTTGTTATGTAGCAATCTTCTCTTTTTATTCCAAGACCTATAAAAGCTTGATTCATAAGAATTCCTGCTTTTCCAACAAAAGGTCTTCCCTCTTTATCTTCGTCTGCACCAGGGCCTTCACCAATAAACATTAAATCTGCGTTTATATTTCCTTCGCCAAGTACTATATTGTTTCTATGTTTGCATAACCCACATTTTTCGCAGCCACTAATAGCTTTTTCTAATTCTTCAATACTTTCAAACATACCTTTAGCATCCTTTTAAACCTATAATTCCTGTAGCTCTTTCAAAGTTTTTACCATCTGCTCTATATGATGATAAAATATCTTTTCTGCACAAACTACAAAGCTCAGAATCTATAATATGATCATCTTCCATTCCTAAATCTTTCATTAAAATCTTATTAATCTCAACTGTATCAATATAGTATTTTTGCTTTCCTTCTTTGATTTCTCCTAGAGAAATAAATTCATCTGTTTTACCAGTAAATTCAAAGATTTCTTTGCATAGTTCTGCAACATCCTCATCTACTTCAAAGTGACATTTTCTTATTGATGGACTAATGAAACAATAGATATCTTTTGGATCACACTTATAGTTGTTTATCATCTTAACTATTCCCTTTTCTAATATCTTTTTAAATGTTCCTCTCCATCCTGAATGGATATTTGCAATTACTTTTTTAACTGGGTCATATAATAAGAATATAATGCAGTCTGCATTTTTAGCGCTTAGAACTAAATCTTTATTATCTGTTATTACACCATCTAAATTTGTTAATTCTTCTGTTGTCATGTACTTATCAATACATACAACTATATCTGTATGTTGTTGATATGGATTAATTAAGTTTTTAGAATCTAGACCTAAAGCATCACATAACTTTTTATATGATTCTTGTGATGTTGGACACGCATGTCCGAAGTCTGTTCCTCTTAATGTATATGCATGTTTTACTCCAAACTCTAAAAGTTTTTTAAATTGAATATACTTTATTCCGTCAGTTTCTTTTAAAACAATGTTATCATTAAATTCTTCCATCATACTTCTCCCTTATCTCTTCTAATAATAATTCTTTTTCCTTTTTAGGAATTTTGTAGTATTCATTTCCTTCAAATAGTGTATTAAACATACAAATAGATTTATAATTGCAATAATCGCATCCAGTTTTTTGATTATATTTATATGGTTTAATATCAATGTTTCCATCTAGTATTTCTTTAGATAACTCTTTTATTATCTCTTTTACTTTCTTCGTTAATCTTTCAAAATCTTCTTTTGAAACAGCATTAGATTTTTTGGTTATCTCTCCATCTTTTGAAAGTGATACTGGAATTAAGTCAGATGCCTTTCCGTTTTCAATTTTTTTATCCATCATCTTGATAACATTAATATCCGCTAAAACCAAACCTTTCATTCTAAATTGCTGTTTGATTTTGTCTTCAATTTCTTCAAGTGTTAAATTCTTATTTGCTCTAATTACATTATCTATTAATCCCAAGTATAAAACTCCACTTGGATTTGATTTTCGTTCTTTGCATGCTGCATCTAAATATGTTATAAGCTGTATTTGAAGACCAGCTAAAACTTGATTTAAATCTAGATCTTTAATTGATGATTTATAATCAATTATTCTAATATATTCTTCATCAGAAAGCTTAGCTGTGTCTACCCTATCTATCTTTCCAGATAATTCAATGTGTTTATCATCAAAATCTATTTTTATTGCGTCATATTTAGCATCTTTTCCACCAAATGATAATTCATGCCCTAAAAGTGTAAAGTCACTATTCTTTAGTGAATAAATAATATAAATAATGGCTTGATAAACAACTTTTTTAAGTCTTCTTGTTAATAGCTTATACTTTTCAGAACTTGTAAATAAATAATATCTGCTAGATACAATCATTCCATTTACAATATCATCTACCAAAGCTTTAATCTCTTCATCTGAAATGTTTTCTATATCTATTTCGCTATCTTCAATTCTTCTAAATAGTTCATCAATAACTTCGTGCATAAATGAACCAGTATCAACGGTTTGGATCTTAAGTTCATTTCTCTCTTTAAGTTTAAGTCCATAATTTAAATGGAAAGAAAACGGACATCTTCTATAGTTTTCTAGTCTAGAGATTGTTGTGAATAATCTCTTGCCATAAAGTTTTTCAACATTTTCTTTTGAAAGCTTTTCTGCTTTATTTGTATAGTCCTTTCCTGATAGAATTCTATTTATTCCAACGCTATCTTTATTATAGAAATATTTAATAACATGCTCCCATTTTTCATTTATTTTTTCACCATCTAAATAATTTCTATAATTTTCTAATGCATTTTCAAAGCTTGCTTTTTCATTGGTTATTTCATATCTTTTTTCTACTACATCACTTTCCTCTTTTAAGTTTTCAAATAATCTTTTTAGCTTTTTAATTAGTGATGATTTTCTTAAAGCATTTCCTTCTTTATCTGAAGACGAATATGAAACAAATAGTTTCTCTTCAGGAGTAGTAAGCGCTCTATAAATATTAAACTGTTCTTCATATAATGATTCTACACTGTCTTTAGCAAGCTCAACTCCTTGACTTTTTAAGAAGCTTCTATCTTCATCATTTAAATATCCTTCAGATTTAAACTCTCTAGGAAAATATCCATCATTTGCTCCAACAACAAATAAAGCTCTTATTTTTGAGTTTCTTGTTCTATCTGTATCACCAAAGATTACTTGTTCTTGTGTAGATGGAATCTTTCCAAGTTCTGATGTTGCAATTCCTACTAAGAATGTATCTTTATACTTTTCAAAAGTTGTTTTTTCATCTTTAAATATGATATCCATCTCATCAAATACTTTATTTAATAATGAATAAGTTGTATTGTATTCCAAGAATAGTTCATAATTGTCATATTCTTTAAGCTTACTATCTAATTTTTCTATAATTTCATTTTCATCTATAAATTCATATAAAGCTTTTGATATTTGAGAATATGTTTTGTTGCTATCAACTTTTTCTTTAAAAGCTATAAGCGGATTTATTATTTCTTTTCTTATCTCTTCAAACATTTGTTGATTTTGAGATTCTTTTTCGTATGTAAATTCTTTCTTGAATTTATTATTTCTTATTCCCCACTTCTGGCAATAGTTTTCAAAATAGTAAAGTTCTTCTGGAGTATAATTTGAAAGCCCAATCTTTAGGTAGTTAAAAACTGATTCATAAGAAAAATTTTTAACAAAGATATCAATAATAGAAATAATATATCTTATAAGTAAGTTTTGATTTAATTCTTTTTTCTCATCTATAAATAGTGGAATATTGTATTTAGGAAATAGAGCTTTTGCATCTTCACTATAGCTTTCTACATTTTCTGATATTATTCCAATCTCGTTAAAACTATATCCTTCTTCTTTTACTAGTTTATATATGTTATCAGCCACATATGATAGCTCAGTATATGGGTTATTGGCTAAAAATAACTTAATATCTTTTAGATCATTTTTAAATCTTTCTTTATTTGATTCAAAGTTTTTCTCTAAGAACTTAAGTTCTTCACTTTTAAATCTATATGGTTTATCTAAGCAAATTGTTTCAACTTCACCATTTAGTCCTGATACTATTTCTAGAAGCTTATTAGCAAACTTTTTATTGAAATAAAAAATGTCATTTTCCTTTTCTTTATTCATAAATAAAGTATCTGTTGGAACGCATACAGTAATCGCGTTTGCTTTTTGGGCTAATTTTTCAAACACCCTAAATTCTTGTTTAGTAAATCCCAAGAAATCATCTATATAGATATCTACATTGTCAAACATAGATGTCTTATCAAACTCATCACAAAGAATTGATAATGCATCATTTTCATCTAATAGTTTCTCAGATATTCTATTATTATAATCTTCATATAATAGCTTAATATCATTTAATTTAAGATCAAAATACTTATCTTCAATTTCAAGGCTATTTAGATTATCTAATCCAACATCATGTTTTTTAAATTCTGTAAAAAGTCTATCTACAACATCAACATTTTGCATTGATTTTCCAAGGAAATTAAGCTTAGCTTTTTCCTTAGAAATAAGGTCAAAAATAAGCATGCTCTTTCCTATTTTAGTAATTGGTTTCAAAGTATTTTCTGTCTCTAATAAAACTCTATAAGCCATTCTTGATAAGGTCAAAACTTCTGTATTCATAATACAATTTTGACCCGTTATCTCTAATAGCTTACGCTCTGCTGACATATTACTTTGTTCTGGAACTATTACAAAGATTTTCTTTTCCTTGTCTTCTTCAAGCTTCTTTTTTATATCATTATAGATATATTCGCTTTTTCCTGTTCCACTTCTACCATATACTAAATTAAAGTGCATGCCTACGTCCCTTCTTATAGATTAAAAATCTTCTTCGCTTATCTTTGGATAGCTAAAACTTGAGCTGTCAATTATTTTTCCATCTTCTGTATGATCTGTAAAGAAAGAATTGCTTCCCTTTAAGAAATAATGATATCTAATAGAATCTGTTACTTTTCCATATCCAATAATAATTGGATCATCCCATGTTGAATCTAATGCATACCATCTATCATTAATATATACATAGTTCCAAGCATGATTTTCTGTATTTCCTTCATTATTTGTTCCGATTCCACAAGCTACAACGCAAGGAATATTAAGAGTATCCATCAAATATTTAAATCCTTTTGCATATCCTTCGCACACTGCTTTATAGTCGATTAGCGCTCCATACATGTTATAAACATTTTGAGATGTTGGATTTTTTTCATATTCTGCATTATTTACTATAAAATCATGAACTGAAATTATTTTTGTATAATCATCATATCCTTCTAATGTATCTTTTACGTTATCTCTTACTGCTTCAACTGATGCTATAGCATCATTAAGTTTTCCATTTTGGAATTCTGGATATAAATATGAAGTTCCATTAGATCCTAAAGACACTTCATATGTTTTAGAAAATGCTCTAGTTGTAACTTCTGTCATAAGATAAATATTTGTTATATCGATATAGAATATCTCTGGATGATCAAACATTACTGCATTTACTCCTAATTGGAAAGAGTTATTAAGTACATCTGATCCTGTTTCTGTATGAAGAAGTTCATTAAAGTCTTTTCCAAAATCTATTACATATACTCCAGATTTCATATCTTCTTTATGATCTAAAATACTATCATATATTTTTTGTCCATACATATCTAGCTGATTATAATAAAGTCTATCTGCATTGACATCAGATACATTTGGAGATTCAACTGTTTGGTCAATTGTATAAGACTTATCAAGTAGTGATGGATCAAAGGCTCCTCCACTATATGTTTCACCTATCTCTTCACCTTTTGCAAAATCATCTGTCACTGTATTTACAACATATTCAGCTGGTACTGGTTCATCTACTCTTGATGGAACATCCATTGTTGCAACAGTATTTGTATTTGAGTAGATATATGTTGCCAAGCTATACTTTTCTGGCACATCTATTATTTCCATTATGTCTAAAACGAAAAATAGTGTAACTCCAAATATAAGCACTATTAAAAGTGACAATATAAAGTTTTCTAATCTAATAATAAAATTCATTATTTACCTTCCTCTCTCTTCCAATAGAACAAATACTGTTGTGCTATTGCAGAAAGATTTCCAAATTTTTCTTTTGCTATTTTATTAATTTCTTTCTTACTTACTTTTTCTTCTATTTCATTATGAATATATAAATCATTCATTACTCTTCTAACCCAAACATCAATTGGAAAAACATCTTCTCTTTTTAAAGCAAATAGCATAATACAATCTGCTACCTTTGGTCCTACACCATCTAACTTAAGAAGTTCTTCTTCAATTTTTTCTGAATCATCAAGAGTTTTTATATAATCTAGATCGACTTGCTTTTCTTTAATCATCTTAGCAGTATTAAAAATTCTTATATCTCTAAATCCTGTTCCAAGAGATCTTAATTCTTCTACCGTTGCTTTAGAAAGTTCGTCTATAGTTGGAAACAAATAATATTTTTCTCCTTCAAATTCCACTTCTTTTCCATATTTTTCGGATATTGCATTAATTATTTTCTTTATTCTTGGAATATTATTATTTGCAGAAATAATAAAAGAGATAATTGTTTCCCACAAATCCTGTTTTAATATTCTAATTCCATCGCCATAGATAATGCTTTCTTTCATATATTTATCAACTCTAGAAAGCTTTTCTTTATACTTTTTATAATCTGTATTTAAATCAAAATAGTCATATACTATTTCCTTAAAATTGCCTTCTACATTTCCTTCAAAAGTAATAGTCTGACCATCTTGTTTCACTCTTAAAACGCCTTTATTTATTATTCCAATGTAGCTACCATCAGGTTTTTTCTCCCACCTGAAGCATTGCCCACATTCAAAAATATCTTTAAGCTTAAAAGAGTCTTGATTTTTTATTTCTAGTTTTTCCATAATTATCCTCTTTTATCACATATGATTTTATAATAATAAACGAAAAAATTCAATAAAAAAATAAAGAAGCCTTTGGCTTCTTTATTAATCATCTGCAAAATCTTTAAATCTTTCTAAAACATTTAGTTCTAATTTATTTGGATTTAATTTCTCATCTTGTCTTACTTCAACATCTAGCTCATATAATTCTTTTAGTTTATTTAAGTTTTCTCTCTTATATCCAACAACTTTATCAACATTAGCAGGATTTACTACAATCTCTAATCTCTTTACTTTAGTATTGACTTTTCTTATTTCCTTCATTATCTTGTCATACCAAATTGATGCTTCTACTAATCCTCTAAAGTTTTCATGATATGGTCCTGCTAAAACATCGCTTCCTTCTTTTTCTGGGCTGCAAATTGTATCTGTTGTTTGAAGTCCTATCCTAATAACTTTAATCTTTTTCTTTTCAAACAAATAGCATAGTTCTTTACATCTATCAACAGCTTGAAATACTTCTAAAGGTTCATAGTCACCTTTAAGGTAATCTTTAGCAAGCTCAGTTCCTTTAATAACTAAAACTGGATAAATTCTAACTATCTTTGGTTTAAGTTTAATTAAATCTTTAGCAGTATTTATCTCATCTAGCAGGGTACTTTCTGGAAGACCGACCATCATTTGATGACCTAATTTAAATCTATGCCATCTAATCATTTTTGATGCTTTTTTAACATCTTCGAAAGTATGTCCTCTTTTACATTTAGCTAGAATATAATCATTTGTTGATTGAACTCCTAGTTCGATAACTTTTACTTTATATTTCTTTAATCTTTTTAAAATTTGCTTATTAATATAATCTGGTCTTGTTGAAATTCTGATTGAATGAACTCTCTTTTCTTTTATATATCTATATGCTGTTTCTAAAAATCTTTCTTGAATTTCTTCATCAATTCCAGTAAAGCTACCTCCAAAGAATGCTATTTCTATTTTTGAAGATTCTTTATCCTTAAAGCTATCTAGATAATATTCAATTGTTTCTTCTATTTCTTCTACTGTTGGATATTTCTCTTTACCACTAATATTTCTTTGATTACAAAATGTACATTGCATTGGACAACCAAGATGTGGTACGAAAATAGGAATAATATACTGTTTTTTCATATTAACCTCTTATTTCTTTTCTATTTTTTCAATTGCCTTTTTAGCAGCTTCCATCTCTGCATGTTTCTTACTTGTTCCAGTTCCTGTTGCTAGTTTTTTGCCATCACATTCAACTTCAGCAGTAAACTCTTTTTCATGATCTGGCCCTTTTTCATCAATAATGTTATATGAAATTTTTACTTCCCCATTTTTTTGAAGTATTTCTTGAAGAACTGTTTTGTAATCTTTTACTCCAACATTTTTGCTTGCATATTCTATTTCATCTTTAATGTTTTTAAGAATAAAATCTTTAACAGTATCAATGTCTGAATCAAGATACATAGCTGCAATAACAGCTTCAACACTATCTGCAAGTATTGCTTTTTTATTGGTATGCATTGAAAGCTCGCTTTTTCCTAAATACAAGAAATCACTAAAATTATGCTTTGTAGCAATTTTAAATAAGCTGTCTTCACAAACAGCATAAGCTCTAACTTTAGTCATTTCTCCTTCAGATAGATTTTTAAAATTTTCAAAAAGATATTCACTGCTTACAAATTCCAAAATGCTATCACCTAAGTATTCTAGTCTTTCATTACTTTTTACTTTATGCTCATATGCATATGATGTATGTGTTAAAGCATTTTTAAGAAGTGATTTATCTTTAAAAGTATAACCTATCTCTTCTTCAAGTTTTTCTAACTTTTCCATTTTATTCTCCTTTCCATGTATAATATTTTACACTCTTTTTGCGATTTCTTCAAGTAAAAAAAAAAGCCTATTATAAAATAGGCTTATTTATATATTTTTCTATGTATTTTCTTTGATATATTCAACAACGTCTCCAACTGTAACAACTTTTTCTGCATCTGCATCAGGAATTTCAATATCAAATTCTTCCTCTAAAGCCATTACTAATTCAACGATATCTAATGAATCTGCTCCTAAATCATCTATAAATGATGCATCTTTTGTAACTGATGCTTCAGATACTCCTAATTGCTCTACTATGATAGCTTTAACTGAATCGAAAATCTCATCTGTATCCATTTATATTTCCTCCTTTTTGTGTACGTGTTCACTTATATTTTAGTTTTATATTATAGTTATAAAAATGTCAAGTATTTATTCACTTTTTTCAAATTCTTCTCTCATTTTATCAACCGCGCCGCTTTTCACAAAGTTTTCAGCTTGTTTGATTGTAAAATAGAATAAGAAATCATCGCTACTTCCATGTGCTTTAACAACTGGTTTTTTAACACCTAAGAAAAGTGCTCCTCCATATTGTTTATAATCCATTGTTTTTGAAAATCTTTTGATTCCTGGAAGTGCTGGTAGTGCTGCAAGTTTAGAAAGTAATCCTTGCATTAAACTTTCTTTTAGATTTCTCTTTACTAATTTTCCAAATCCTTCAATTGTTTTAAGTAAAACATTCCCAGTAAATCCATCTGTTATGATTACATCAACATCACCTGTAAAGCAATCTCTTCCTTCAATGTTTCCAATGAAATTAATTCCGGCTTCTTCAGATTTTTCTTTAAGAAGTTGATATGATTCTCTAACTAGATCATTTCCTTTTGTTTCTTCTGTTCCAATATTAAGAAGTCCAACTCTTGGTTTTTCTATACCAAAATTGTTTCTTAAATATATTGTAGACATCTGAGCAAATTGAAATAAGTTAATTGGCTTACAATTAGTATTTGCTCCAGCATCCATAAGCATAACGCTCTTTCTATATGATGGAAGAAGTGGTGCAATTGCTGGTCTATCTATTCCTCTTATTCTTCCAACTAACAATGTTGCTCCAGTAAGCAAAGCTCCTGAATTTCCAGCTGAAATAAATACATCTCCTTCTCCCTCTTTAAGCATATTAAATCCAACAACCATTGAAGAATCTTTCTTATGTTTTATTGCTTGAGTAGGAATATCTTCCATTTCAATTGTTTCAGTTGCATTTTTTATACTTAATCTTGAATTTATATCAGACAGTTTTTCTTTTCCATAAAAGTCTTTAACTTTTTGATTAATAACTTCTTCTTTTCCTATTAAAACTATTTCTGCATTTACTTCATTAATAGCTCTAACTGCTCCCTTAATTGTTGCGTCAGGTGCATTATCTCCACCCATCGCATCTAATAGAATTTTCAAAATATGCCTCCTAAAAAAATAATTATCACTATTATTTTAATTTCTTTATATTAAAAAATCAATATCTATTTAAAAAATCCATAGACATATATAGCTAAAAACATAACTATAACTAGTGCAAAATAAAGTACCGTTCCAAGAAAATAGAAAACAACAGCAATTTTAGTATCTTTAAACTTACCAAAATTAAATAATAAGAATAATAAGATATAGATAATTGTAGCTATTATAGTAACTTTGATACCTAAATTAACATATCTTGGGTGATATTTAAATGTAACTTCATTATCTCCTTTATCTAATTTTACCATTAGATAACCTAAACCTTCTTCAACTTCAGTTTCTTTTCCATTAACTGTAGCTTTCCATCCCTCACTATAGTTTATTGGTACAAATAAATATTCTCCATCTTTTGTTGCTTCAGCATGAACATTTATTAGTTCTTTTCCAAACTCAATAGATGTATTATTGGTTTTATTATACTCTGATAAAGCATCAAATAATTCATTGTAATCAAATGCTCCTAATGAAAAATCTTTTATTTGAAAAAATAATTTATTATGAGTATGTTCTTCCAAGTATTCTTGTACTTCTTTTTCTTTTGGCATTACATGTAGAACAACTTTATATTCTCCAGGATCAAAGTAACCAAGTTCAAGAATTTGTTTTCCATATAAAGCATTTTCTAATACTTTATTTCCATCTTTATAAATTTCACAAGTTGGTACAATTTTTGAAAGCGTATTATCTATAAATCCATATAAAAGGCTTTCTTTATCTAATTTTATATTATAAATGATTTTTGCATCATCTTCTATGTCATAACAATTATCTTCTGTATTAAAAGTAATATTTTCAAGCTCATAATTATCAAATTTTACTAAAATGTCATTAGTTTTATTAAACCAATTCTTATAAATATAATTCGTTCCTGTAAATTTGTTTTCTATTTCTACATTGTGCCAATTCTTAAAACTTTCTCCGTTTTCTATTACTTTTGCGAAAAGTGGATAATCATTTTTATATTCTAAATAGTTCATGGTAGCATAATTATCTAATTTATTAAATATTTTCTCGTTAGGTTCTATAGGATTACCATAAAAAACATACTTAATTCCAAGAAGATAATCTGATAAAATAGTTCCATTTGAATCATTTATAGGAGTATTAATTCTGTTATATCCCATAAAATCAATTGTATCTACTTGTAGTTTTGGAATAAAATGATACCAATTTGCTATTGTTGCTTTATCTGCAAGTAATCCAAAAGAGTTTATTAGTATTTCATCATGATCTTTAAATCTATATTCATCTTTATCATGATTTTTAATAATATTATTATTAAACTCTTCCATTATCATGATTGAATATGTATTATTATCCGCATCATATGTATTATAAGAATATGAATCTATTGGTTTCATATAAAGATTCATTATATATAAAGTACTTGTTATAAATAAACCAATAATTAATGATTCAAAAAACTTCTTATCTTTTATAGGATTTGCAAGAATTAATAGTATAAAACTACAATAAACGGGTTTTACAACTAATACTGCTTTGTCAAGATTAACACTTTCTAGTAACGTACCAGCTACATACAAAAATGGCTCGTTTTTAACAATACTTACAATTTGATAAATAGTAAGAGCTATAAATAAAATAGTAATTACAACTTTAGCTATTTTAGCATTTCTTTCATTTTTTTCAGAGTTATAATTTATATATCCATTTATTCTTGAACGTAACATTATCATACACATCAAGAAATATGTTATAAATCCATATCTATATGGAAGTCCACTATAACTTCCTGTATGCCACATTCTATTTATTTGATCAAAAAACATTGGTAAAACACATACCATTGTAAATAATATCCCATAGAATGTAGCTCTTTTTTTGTCCTTTTTAAAATTTGCAAAATATTCTATTACATAATAAATAAGAATTGGATTAGCACATATATGTAAAAATTTAAATATTATTGGATTAACATCATTTACTGCTGTTTTTCCTACAACTCTATAAGAATCTAATGATACTTTTAAAGCAGGCCAAAATGATATGAATGGTATTAAAAGAGATAGAATTATGGCCACAATCATTCTTGCACCATATTTTAATCTATTTTCTTTTTCGACATAAAACCAAAAATATAGCATACTTGCAAATAATACTGCAAGCACTGTTAACCACGCAATATAATAACTAATAAGTAATAAAATAGTATAACTTATTACATATAAAAGAGTTGACTTTCCTTCCCCTATACGTTTGACTCCAAGCATTACTAATGTAAATAGTCCCCAGCACTCTATCCACTGGAAGTTTACGTAGTATAGAAGGTTAAATCCACTTAGTGTATAAAACAATGTAGCTAAAATAATATCTTTTTTATCTGCTTCTGGAAATAATTTCTTAAAAGAATATTGAGAAGTAATACTTACAAAGCAAAACTTTAGAATTACTGCAAACATTAATACTGGTACTACATCTTTTCTTGCACAAATAAAAAATATCCAGTTTAAAGGACTAAATAATCCATTCATTATGGCTCCTGGAAACATCTCAAGTCCAGCACCATAATTAAAGTCAAAGATTAAAGATTTTAATCCATGCGATACATCATTAAAAAATACCATATTAGGATATGTTTGCAATGCCATATCATAAGAAAGAATTGTGTTTTTTCCAAAAGGAACTACTCCATTTATGATAAAGTGCAATAAAAAAATAGCAACTATAATTCCAACAGGTATTAAGTATTCTTTAATTTTTTTCATATTGTTATCTCCTTTTTATTACTTAATAATTTTATATTATTAGAATAATAAATGCAACAAAAAAAGGATTGCTTTTATGCAATCCTTTTTATAATTTATAAACTATTTTTAAATTAGTCTATGATATCAGCAACAACGCCAGAACCTACTGTTCTACCACCTTCACGGATAGCGAATCTTAATCCTGATTCAATAGCTATAGGTGTGATTAATTCGATTGTCATGTTAACATTATCACCTGGCATTACCATTTCTGTTCCTGATGGAAGATCGATAACACCTGTAACGTCTGTTGTTCTGAAATAGAATTGTGGTCTGTAACCATTGAAGAATGGCGTATGACGGCCACCTTCTTCTTTCTTAAGTACGTATACTTGAGAAGAGAACTTTGTATGTGGGTTGATTGTTCCTGGCTTACCAAGAACTTGTCCTCTTCAGACACCAGATCTATCGATCCCTCTTAGAAGAGCA
>JAEEGL011957822.1_pt1 | contig 13921 bp, 8 predicted proteins | sample 9134231 | NCBI WGS metagenome assembly JAEEGL01 (sample SAMN16246548, study PRJNA631951) | gut metagenome | biome: gut microbiome; feature: rumen; material: fiber-attached | host: Bos | place: Iran: Karaj | collected 2018-10
CAACAAAGAACATTAACATTAACAGATAGTGAATATATTGAAACAACATCTGCTAGTGGAAGTTACTATTATGGAACAAGTATTACACTTACTGCAAAATCAAAAACAGGATATACATTTAGTAAGTGGTCTAATAATACAACATCAAATCCATATACATTTGAATTAAAAAATAATACAACAATTGGACCAGTTTATACAGCAAATACAAATACACCATATAAAGTACAACATAAGACAATGGACTTAAATGGTACTTCATATAGTTTATATCAAGAAGTAAATGGAACTGGAACAACTGATGAAGAAATAACTCCAGCGGTATTAACAATAACTGGATTTGATAGTCCAAGTACAACAACAACGACTATCAAAGGTGATGGATCAACTGTAGTTGAGTATAAATATGCAAGACAACAAAGAACATTAACTATAAATGATAGTGAATATGTAGAAACTACAACTCCAAGTGGAAGTTATTACTATGGAACAAGTATTACACTTACAGCTAAGAATAGAGCTGGTTATACATTTGATAATTGGTCAAATAATGTAACAACCAATCCATATACATTTACATTAAATGATAACACTACAATTGGACCTGTGTATTCAGTTGATGAATATACAGTAACATTCAATTCAATGGGTGGTTCAAGTGTAGCAAGTATTACAAGAGGATATAATGAAGCTATTGGTACATTAACTGAACCCGAAAAAGAAGGATATAACTTCGTAGGATGGTTTACTGAAGATGGAAATACTCAAATTAGTGAAACAACATTAGTTACTGAGACAATTACATATTATGCACATTGGGCAAAAATATTATGTAAGAAAGCAGAAACAGGAACACTTCATACTGAAACTTGTGTTCAATCAGGTAGTAATGATGGATGCCGTGGTGCTGGATATGCACAAAATAGTATTATTACATATGGAATAATTCCTGATAATGGAAGTCCTCTTCCTGGATATGCATATAATTGCGATGTTAATGCAGATGGAACATTTGATCCTGTAACTGAAAGATTCTACTTTATAAGACAAAATACAAGTAGTGTAGATCCTACAGCAGTATTAGTTCACTATACAAGCTTTGATGCAAATGGACAAATGGATAATTCAACTGAAAGAATAATTTATTCTTATGAAGATGGTAAAAATTATTTGCCTGATTCAACTGTTTGGTCAAATGATGATCTTATAAGTTTTGATAGTAAAGTTTCAAGATATATTACTAGAGACGATATAATAGCAGCTTGTGGATCATGGAGTACAAATAATGGTTACTTAGATTCATGTCAATTCTTATTAGAAAATACTCGTTTCCAATCAGATACTTTAAGTAGATCAGGTGTATGGATTACAAAAATAGGAAATACTTTATATAGATATCATTCTAAAACTAGAAATGTTGCAACAGTAGAAAATACATCTAATAATGCAGCAAGACCTGTAATAGAAATTCCATATAATACACTTGATACTAAAGATAAAGTTATAGAATATACTGTTACATTTGACTCACATGGTGGGTCAAATGTAGACAGTATTACTAGATATGCTAATCAAGCTGTCGGAACACTACCAACACCAGAAAAAGATGATAATACATTTGATGGTTGGTATACAAATACTAATTATGATGTACAAGTAACTGCTGATACATTAGTAACAGCTGATGTAACATATCATGCTAAATGGATACCAGATACTTTACAAAAAGTATTCTATATTCCTGGTTCTTGTACATTTAATGGTAATAAGACTGTTTCTCAAACAACTAATATTACTACAAGTTCAGAATTAGGATGTATAAGTACGATAAATCCAAGTGGAAATGATATTGATTATACAAATGTTAAATATATAGATAGCCAAATTTCATTATTTAGTGAAGACAATTATGATGCTGATTTTGAATTAGGATTTACTATTGATGATTATGTAGCTGATAATTCAGTTGATAATCAATCAACATTGGTAAACTCTAAAGTAGATAATGAATCTGAATTCTATCCAGGATTTGTTGTAAGAAGAAAAAGTAGTAATCTTGAGTTTACTGAAAGATTTGGTTCTGAAACTCAATATGGACCAACATTTACTTATTCAGCTGGAACTCAAATTAGAATAGCTAGAAAAGAAGGAAAAATGTACTTCTCACAAGATGGTGAAGACTGGGTATTAGTTCAAGATATTAATAGTTATAGTAAGAGATTTAATATTACTACATGGTTTGGTGCTTATTCTACTGAAACAGATTTAGAAGCAACAGGAGAAAATTCTACAGCAGGACGTTACTTTAAAGGAACTCTTTCTAAAATATATATAAAACTTGAAAATCGTACATATAATACAGTTACATTTAATCCTCATGGTGGAACAGCTTCATTTACTGAAAAACAAGTTGTAAATGGTAAAAAAGTAGGTGAACTTCCAACATCAGAAAAAACAGGATATACATTTGTTGGATGGTTTACTGATGAAACTGATGGAAGACAAATAGATTCTAATGAAGTTATATCAAGCGATATTACTTTCCATGCTCAATATAATGAAAATCATACTGTTACATTTAATGGTAATGGTGGAACTTTATCATTTAGTACTAAAGATGTAGAACATGGAACTGCTATTGGTGAATTCCCAACAGCAAAATATTCAGGACATGTATTAGAAGGATGGTATACTGATGATTCATATACTACTTCTGTAGATGAAACTACTGTTATAAATGCCGATACAACATTTATTGCTAAATGGAGAGAAACAAATGCAGTAGCTATGATAGGAAATGAAGAATATGAATCTTTACAAGCTGCTGTTGATGGTGTTCCAACTACTGGAGAAAAAACAACAATTGATATATTACAAGATATAGATATAACAGAAACTATAACAATTCCAAATACTAAATGGATTGAGTTAAATATTGGTGATTATACTATTTCTACTAGTAATGCATCAAAATATTCAATGTTTGTAAATAATGGAAAGTTAGATATAATAAATGGTACAATAAGTAGTACAACTGGATATATTATTGAAAATAAATATAATTCTGTTTTAAATATTTCTGGTGGATCACTTATTTATAATAATGCAGATGAAACTGAACATAAAGTTATTGAAATGGGTGGGGGAACTATTAATATAACTGGTGGAGAACTTTCTTGTAATTCTAAAGCAGCTGCAATAAATGCCAATGCTGGTACTTTAAATGTATCTGGAGGAAGAATTATAGGAAGTAGGAATTTTAAAGGACAAGCTATATATAATAATGGTGCAACAACCACAATTAGTGGAACTGCTTATCTTGAAAACAATTCAGTAAATAATACTACAAATGGTAGAGCTGCTTTACATAATAATTCTGGAACAGTTTATGTACTTGGTGGAAAAATAGTTAGTAAAACTAATTCAGCAATTTCTAATAATGGCACTATGGTTATTGGTACTAATGATACAACACTTGATATTACAAATCCTGAAGCTCAAGGAGCTATATATGGATTAGAAATAAAATCAGGTAAAACTGTAACAGTTTATGATGGAATATTTAAAGGAAAAACATCAGGAATTAATACTTTAAGTAGTGCTAATCATAATACTGGAGTAGACTTTAATACATCTGGTACTGAAACAATTGGTAGTGATACATATTACACAGCATACTTAGAAGAATTACCACCAGAGCCAGTTAGTTACACAATAACTCTAAATGCAAATGGAGGTAGCGTTTCACCTGATAGTATCTCAGTAGAACAAGGTAGTCCAGTTGGAACTTTACCAACTCCAACAAAAGGTATATATACATTTGATGGATGGTATCAAGACAGTGGACTAAATGATGAAGTAATTGAAAATGTTACAATTCCAACTGAAGATACAACATATTTTGCTAAATGGGAGTATGTAGCATCTAATGAAGTAGTATCATTTAATATTACTAATGATGCCATGAGTACATATTATAGTAATATAGATACATGGAAGAATGATTCTTCAACATTCCAATCAAATATGGATACTAATTTTAATAATTATAATTGTTCTTCATGTACTGGACCTAATTATCAAGCTTGTCCAGCTCCATCAGCAGGAAAAACACTTTGTGATCAACCATTAGGTTATGATACAGGTATGAATGCTGCAGTTAATGTATATACTTCAAGTGAAACTGATAAAGAAAAGGGTGATCTTGTAAGTTATACTACATCTGATTCAGGAGTTATCTATAATATGATTCCTGGTGAAACATATTATTGGGAACTTGCTAGTGATGAAGATGTACATGGTCTTGTTAAAGCAACTTCAAATTCTAACAGAAGAAATATTTATTCATCAGTTCGTAATGTTCGTGATTTAGGTGGTTTAAGTGCTACTTATACTGATGATGAAGGAACACATTCAGGAACATTAAATTATGGTATCTTGTTTAGAGGACCTAAAATTAATGATTCTAGTGATGTTAATTCACTTTCTAAGATAGGAATAGATGAAGAACTTGATTTAAGAGGAAGTAATAATGAACCACATGTTGGAACATATAAATATAGTGCAATTCTTAATTATAACTTCGATACTGATTCAGCAGCTACTAATGAGACATTAAGAGATACTATTACACTTGTAATGCAAGATGTAGTAGGTGGAAAACATGTTTATTTCCACTGTGCAATTGGAACAGATAGAACTGGTACATTAGCTTGGATGTTAGAAGGATTACTTGGAGTACCACATGAAGAAAAAATCAAAGATTATGAATTATCATATTTCTATGGTTTATTAAATAGACATCGTTTCCATGATTATTTAGATGGATCTTCAATAAATCCAAGATTTACATCTATGGCAACTAGATTTAATACTAATGAAAAGATTTATAATTGGTATATAAATGATCCTGATAATCAAGCTAGTGAAATTGCATTGCTTAAACAATTTAGGGAAGCGATGATTAAAACAAATTAAAAAGAGAAAAGATAATCTTTTCTCTTTTTTTATGATTTAATTATTTCTTAAAGTACTGTTGGAACTAAGAAGTAAATTAAGAATAATATAAATACTATAATTGTTACTAATGTTATTTCTGTATGTGGTTTAGTTTTTGTACGACCTAATTTATAATTAATTAAATCTGCAAAGTATATTACTAAATCTAAAACTACAAATGATACAATTCCAAGTCCTATACCTTCTGTAATTGAATATGTAAGTGGCATAGCTATTATAGTAATAAATGCAGGTATTGAATTTTTAACATGTGAGAAATCTACATTAAATACATTTGACATCATTAGAACACCTACATAAATAAGTGCACTAGCAGCAGCTGCTGTTGGAATAAATGCAAATATTGGGAGTAAGAATATAGCAAGTAAGAATAATATAGCAGTAGTTAATGCTGTTAAACCTGTTCTACCACCAGCACTAACTCCAGTACCACTTTCTACAAAAGTAGTAACTGTACTAGTTCCTGCTAAAGAACCAGCAATAGTAGCAATACTATCAGCATACATCATCTTTCCATAATTAATTGGTTTTCCATCTTCATCTAATAATTTAGCATTAGCACAACAACCAACAACTGTACCCATAGTATCAAACATATCAATCATTGAGAAAGTGATAATTAACATTACTGATGTTAAGAATGAACCTTCAGGAATATTAAATCCACCATTGAATAATGATAAGAATACAGTATCTTTACCAGTGAAGAAGTTTGAAATGTTTTCCCAAAACTTCCAACTAATACCTGGGATAGTTCCCTTTAATATTTCTAAGTTTGCAACACCTAATGGGATAGCAAGTACAGTAGCAGCAAGTATACCAATAATTACTGATCCTTTAACATCATAGTGTGCAAGAACACCAATAACTAGTAAACCAAATAATGCAACAGTAGCACTACAAGCAGGTCCCCCAAGTACCCATAATTCAGGATTATTAAAATCAACTAATTGTAAAAGAGTAAATTGATTATCTGTTATGATATGTGCATTTTGAAGTCCGATAAATGCTATAAATAAACCAATACCAACAGATATACTTGTTCTTACTGCTTTTGGCATTCCATCAAATATCTTTTCTCTTAGTGAAACAATTTCACCTGTTTTTTTATTTCTACCTCCTGGTATGAAAGATAGAAATAGGAATATAATTCCACTTATGAAAACTAACATCATAGCATTTCCATAAGAGTAACTAAATCCCATTGCACCACCAACGATAGTTCCAATCATTGCATTTAGCCCCATACCTGGTGCTTGAGCTAGAGGCATTTTAGCAAGTAACGCCATAAGAAGTGTACCAATAAATGCTCCTATGGCAGTAGCAATAAATACACTAGAGAATCTAGGATCTGCTGTACCTCCCCATAAGATATTGTTTGGATTAACTGTCAAAATGTACGCCATTGCTAAGAATGTTGTAATTCCAGCAAAGATTTCAGTTCTTCTTTTTGATCCTCTTGCTTTAATTTCAAAGAATGAATCTAAGCCGCAGTCTTTCTTTTTGTTTTTCACAAAAACACACCTTTCTAGAAAATAAAAAAAGCTTACACTCATCATGTAAGACTATGTTCTAGAATAAATATATAGTGTCGAAATAATGTCATAGTCCATCCATTTATGGTGAATTGGTAGAAACGCTTAAACCATATTTTTAAGCATATATGACTTTTATTTTCCACTTAAATTATTACACATTTTTTTATAAAAATCAATTGTAAAAAATATTCAATTAAAATATAATTATAGTGTAGGATAGGAGAGTAATATGAAAATAATTAAGAATTTATTAAAGAATGAATTAAATATTAGAACAGAAAAAGATTTTCCTACTAAAGGAATAGAGTTCATTGATATTAATCCATTAATATTACAAAAAGAAACACTACAAGAAATAACAGATATATTTGTTAATGAACTTAGGGGCAAAAAAATAGATTACATAGTAATGCCTGAAGCAAGAGGGTTTATTTTTGGTACACCTGTTGCTAATGAATTACATTGTGGTTGTATTCCTGTTAGAAAGAAAGGCAAATTACCACCAAGTACTGTTCAAGCATCATTTGAATATGAAAAAGAATATGGAAAAGATTATTTAGAATTACCTAAATTAGTACATTCTAGATATAAAGGTAAAAATTTTTATATAATAGATGATATATATGCTACTGGAAATACTATAAGTGCTATTAAAAAAGAAATAATTAGTTTAGGTGGAAATGTTTTAGGAGAAGGAGTATTAATAAATATTGTTGAACTTAATAATAATAAAGAAGTATTTTCAATAATAGATATTAATGAAGATAAATGAAAAGAAAAATGTCAATTATTACGAATGTTTTAATAGTATTATTTGAAATATTTGCATTAATAAAATTATATATTAATAATGAAGGATTATTAGTTGAATATTATACTGTTGATTCAAATCTATTAGCATTGTTATCTTCAATTCTATTATTAGTATATTTATTTAGAAATAAAAAAGTACCTAGTTATTTAAGAATATTAAAATATGTATCCGTTGTATGTTTAACAATAACTTTCTTTGTAGTTGTATTTGTATTATTGCCAATGTTAGATTTTAATTATCATTTTATATTACTTGATGGATCTATGTTTTATCATCATGTATTATGTCCAGTACTAGCATTTATTACATTTATATGGTTTGATGATTTAGGCAAATTTAAAAAGAAAGATTATTATTATCCAATTATATTTACTTTATGTTATGCATTTATACTAATTATACTTAATTATCTTTTAATAGTAGATGGACCATATCCATTCTTAAGAATATATAAATTAACCATTTTATCTTCTATATTATGGTTTGCTGGTATTTTATTCTTTGGATATCTAGCATCTAAATCAATACTAAAATTAAAAATAAATAAAAAGCCTTTTTAAAGGCTTTTTTGTTTTTCTCCTTGATGCATATATTCTATACACATAGGTAAATCTTCTACATTGACTGTTTCAATATTTGATCCAATTGATTTAAGAGTTCTTTGTATAGCTTTATCTATATCTTCTTCTTTAAGACCTCTTTTTTTCATAGCAGTTTTAACTTTATAAATAAGTGTATTAGTAGCATTATTCATTCTTATTAGTAAATCCATAGGTATTAGTCTTTTATTATCTTGACTTGAAATATATGGTGTTCCGTATCCAAATATTCCTAGTAATATATATATTGGAATAAATTCAATTTCTTCATCATATCTAATATTTTTAGGAATTGGATCTATTATTGTATAACCTAAATCTTTATCAAAAAAGAAGTTTAATGGTTTTGGATCAATAACAATATCATAATTTGCTAAATCTAATACATCAGATACTAATTTATCAAATATTTCTTGTGAAGCACTTGCTTGATATTCTAGTGATTGTACAAATGAATTTAATTTATTTAAATATTCTTTAGCAACTATTTCATAATTATATTCTTTATTAGAACTTAAGAAAACACCTATATTATCTTGTGGAGTAATTCCTTTAGCTCTTTCTTCTATAAATACTCCTGAAGTATATGATTTATTACTATATTTTCTAGTACTACTTTGTATTGGTTTATAATCAGTGACACATGCAATATTAATACCTGATTTTTTAGCATTCATCATGTTTTTCAAATAGTTGTCTAGTTCATCATCTGAGCAAGGCATAACTTTATGTAGTAAAACATAATCATCATCAATAATAGAACATATTTCTTTTTGATTTTTTCCTCTTTCAAATAACTCATTACTTAATTTCATAAGATTCACCAATATAATTATATCAAATTTGATTTTGTATTTGAATAGTGCTATAATAATTCGCACTCAAGGAGATGTATGTATATATGGAAAGAATTTACTTACATAAACAAGATTTAAAAGGCCTTATTAAACAAGGTAGTATTAATAATGGTACTATTTATTGTAAAAATGGTAAAAAGATTAAATTAGATAGAGATTTTATAAATGATATTACTAGAAAACATGTAATGGCTAGAGGTAAATATTCAGTTGATTTTGATCAAATAGCTTGGTTAAGTTCTAAACAAAGGGATGTTCAAAAGAGTACTTTGCCAAGTGGATTAATAACTTATCAAGGTGTTGATGTAGGAATAATTTATCCTAGGTTTTTTGAAGGATATTATGATTTTAAAAATATAAGTAGAGAAGATACTATAAGAATACTTAAAAATATTAGAACCGCTATTATGAATAATGAAGAACTAATAGATAAAGGAATATTAAATCAAGGACTTATATGTAAAAATATAATATATAAAGATGATGATGTTCAACTAATTAATTTAGATGGAAAATATATTAAAAAAGAAGGAATGGCTTCATATTCATCTATATATGAATATTTTTTAGATGATTTATATAATGTACTTGAAGCAACATTAAAAGTTAAATGTAGAGGACATGCTAGTGAATATTCAAAAGGAGTCCTAGCATTAAGAGAAATACTTAAAGGTAGAGCAGATTTAAATAAAAGAGATTGTCCAATGAGAGCAATAGATGAAATAGAAAGAGCCAGAATTCTTAAATAATTGACTTTTTTGTCAAATTGTAGTATTATTAACGCACTTGGGAGGTATTTATTATGAGAATACTAAATAATAATAATTTAAATAATCATCAAGTTCATAATAATGAACCTCTTTTGTTTGTACATTATTAATACTTTATTTTCTAACTAAAAAAAGAATAAAATATTATATGTACAAACATATAATATTTTTATTTTAAAAAGATATAAAAAATGATAAAATTGTAATAGATTATTACTATAAGAAAGGATGATTATAATGAAAGTTGAACCTAAAACATTACCTGGTTTTATGGAATTATTTCCAAATGAACAACTTGAGTTTGATAGAATTAAAAATATAATAATAGATACATATAAAGAGTATGGTTATTATGGTTTAGATACACCTGTTATAGAACTATCTAGTGTTTTGCTTGCTAAAGCTGGTGGAGAAACTGAAAAACAAATATATAGATTTGAAAAAGGTGAAAATGATTTATCACTTAGATTTGATTTAACAGTTCCTTTAGCTAAATATGTAGCTAGTAGATATAATGAACTTGTATTTCCATTTAAGAGATATCAAGTTGGAAAAGTATTTCGTGGTGAAAGAAATCAAAAAGGAAGATATAGAGAGTTTTATCAATGTGATATAGATGTAATAGGAGATGAAGTATTATCACTTAAATATGATAGTGAAATGCCTTCTATTATATATGATATATTTAAAAAACTTAATATTGGTGATTTTGTAATAAGAATTAATAATAGAAAGATATTATCAGGTTTTTTTGAAAGCTTAAATTTTAAAGATAAAATAGCAGATATTTTAAGAACTATAGATAAAATAGATAAAATTGGAATGAATGAAGTTAATGCTGAATTAAATAGTTTAGGTCTTAATGATGAACAAATATCTAAGACATTAAAACTTATTAGTTCTAAAGATATTAATGAAATAAAAGATCTTTGTGATAATGAATTATTTATAACTGGAATAAATGAACTTGAAAGTGTAATAAATGATTTAGAATTAAGAGGACTTGATAAAGATAATTATATGGTAGATTTTACAATAGCTAGAGGGCTTGATTATTATACAGGAACTGTATATGAAACTATGTTAAAAGAATATCCTTCTTTAGGAAGTATATGTTCTGGTGGAAGATATGATAACCTAGCAGAATTTTATACAGATAAGAAACTTCCTGGAGTAGGTATATCAATAGGATTAACAAGACTATTCTTCCAACTAATGGAAGCTAAAATAATTAATCCTAGCGAAAAATGTACTAGTGATGTTATAATAGTTCCAATGACTGAAAATTATAGCTATATTTATAAAGTATTTAATATATTAAAAAGCAATAATTTGAAAGTTAATATTTGTTTTTCTGATAAAGGATTTAAACAAAAACTAAGATATGCAGAAAGACTAAATAATAAATATGCAATTATTATTGGTGATGATGAAGTTGCTAAGAATGAAGTTGCTATTAAGAACTTAAAAGAATTTAGTCAAGAAAGTGTATCATTAGATAATTTAAGTAATTATAAGTTTAATTAGGAGGGTTTTGGTTATGGAAAATGGTATTGAGTATTTAAGAAGAACTAGACAAAATTTTGTTCAATTTGATGTTCAAACACCAATTAGTATTAGTAATTCTGTAATTGATTTTGCATATAAAGGATTACCAGAAAAAGAAAGTATGATGATATACAAAGGATGGTATCCAACTATAGAAATTAGTTCAAGAACTGAATTTGAAAGATGCAAAAGAGTTAATAATGATTCAGATTATAGAGTAACTGATAATAATATATTGTTTGATACTGATGATATGGATAAAATACATGGAGTAGTAAATGCCATTTGCAATTATATTGCAACAGGGGATTATATTGAAGCAATAGATGGAATGATTAGTTCTTTAGAACCTAGTAAAAAATTAGAATTAAAGAAGTAATTATTTGACATTAATGCTTCTAGAAAGTATAATGAATAAGTAAATTGTTGATGTGGAGAAGTAATATATAAATGTTTTAAAGAGAGTTAGTGGTGGTGGAAACTAATAAACTATATATACGAATAACACCATGGAGAGGAATAGTGAAACTAAGTAACTATTCACGGATAAAACCGTTATGTAAATTAAGATAATTAAGGGATGGTACCGTCATTTTTATGACTCCTTGTGTACCATCTTTTTTTTATAAAAATAAAGGGAGTGAAAAATATGGACATTAAAGATTTATTTGAAGATATTAAAAAATATGAAAATAAAAAAGTTATATTAGAAGGATGGGTTAGAAATAATAGAAATCAATCAAATTTTGGTTTTATTGATTTTAATGATGGAACTTATTTTAAAAATTTACAACTAGTATATGATAAGGAACTAAAAGATTTTGATAATATTAGTAAAATAAGAGTAGGATCAGCTATTAGAGTTGAAGGAAAAATTATTAAATCTGAAGGTAGTGGTCAAAGTCATGAACTTAAGGTTACTAAAGTAGAAGTACTTGGAGATTCTCCAGAAGACTATCCAATTCAACCTAAAAGACATACTAGAGAATTTTTAAGAGAAGTTGCTTATTTAAGACCAAGAACTAACTTATTTAATGCAGTATTTAGAGTAAGAAGTGTTGCTGCTCAAGCAATACATGAATATTTTCAAAGTCATAATTATATATATTTTCATAGCCCAATTATAACAGGGGCTGATTGTGAAGGATCTGATCAGATGTTTAAAATAACTACATTTGATTTTGATAATTTACCAAAAGATGAAAAAGGAAAAGTTGATTTTAAAGAAGATTTATTTGGAAAAAAAGCATTTATAACTGGAAGTGGACAATTACATGGTGAAACATTTGCATTAGCATATAAGAAAATTTATACTTTTGGACCAACAATGAGAACAGAGAATTCTAATACTAAAACTCATGCTAATGAATTTTGGATGATTGAACCTGAAGTAGCATTTTGTGATTTAAATGGAATTATGGATATAGAAGAAGAAATGCTAAAATATGTTATTAAATATGTAATGGATAAATGTCCTTTAGAAATGGATTTCTTTGATAATTTTGTTGAAAAAGGAATAAAAGAAAAATTAAATAAAGTATTAAATAGTGAGTTTGTTAGAATAACTCATCATGAAGCTATAGATTTATTAAAGAAAGCTGAAGTTGAATGGGAATTTGAACCAGAATATGGTGAAGATATAGCTAAAGAACATGAAAAATATATTACTGAACATTATAATGGTCCTGTATTTATAACAGATTGGCCAAAAGATATAAAAGCTTATTATATGAAACTTAATGATGATGGTGAAACTGTTGCTGCTGTAGATTTAGAAGTTCCAGGAGCAGGAGAGTTAATGGGTGGTAGTCAAAGAGAAGATGACTATGACAAACTAATTAAGAGAATGGATGAAATGGGAATAGATAAGAACAAGTTAGAATGGTATACAAACTTAAGAAGATTTGGAGGATGTTATCATTCAGGATTTGGTCTTGGATTTGAAAGATTAATTATGTATCTAACAGGAAATGAAAATATTAGAGATGTAATTCCTTATCCAAGAACACCAAATAATTGTGATTATTAAAAAGGAGGTTAAAATATGGAAAATGAATATCATACAATAATGATTGAAGATATCTCTAACGATATGATTGGAAAAGAAATAGTAGTTAGTGGATGGGTTCAAAATATAAGAGATCACGGAGGAGTTTTATTTTTAGATTTAAGAGATACTACAGGAGTATTACAAACAGTATCTAATGATGATGAAATGTTTAAAGGACTAGCTCGTGAGTCAGTTATTAGATTAAGTGGAAAATTAAGAGAAAGAAGTAAAGATACTTATAATGAAAAATTAAAAAGTGGAAAAGTTGAACTTTTAGTAGATAAATTAGATATATTATCTGAATCATTACATGAATTACCATTTGAAATAGTATCTAGTAAACAAGTTCAAGAAGATATTAGACTTAAATATAGATATTTAGATATGAGAAACAGTAAAGTAAAAGATAATATTATATTAAGAAGTGATGTATTACATTTTTTAAGAAATAAAATGTATGACAAAGGATTTACTGAAGTTCAAACTCCAATCTTAACAGCTTCTTCTCCAGAAGGAGCAAGAGATTTTGTAGTTCCTTCAAGAAAATTTAAAGGTAAATTTTATGCTCTTCCACAAGCACCACAAATATATAAAGAATTATTAATGGTTGGTGGAATAAAATCTTATTTTCAAATAGCACCTTGCTTTAGAGATGAAGATTCAAGAGCAGATAGAACTTTAGAATTCTATCAATTAGATCTTGAAATGAGTTTTGTTGAAGAAGAA
>JAEEGL012382420.1_pt1 | contig 13921 bp, 12 predicted proteins | sample 9134231 | NCBI WGS metagenome assembly JAEEGL01 (sample SAMN16246548, study PRJNA631951) | gut metagenome | biome: gut microbiome; feature: rumen; material: fiber-attached | host: Bos | place: Iran: Karaj | collected 2018-10
AAGATGCTTGTGGTGGATACAGACGAGCATGATTTCGTGGAAAACCGGTCTGACCTGGGATTGATTATCAATAATATCGACGCCGAATTCAACAGTCTTTTCGGCAGCGCCGAAATAAAAGTACAATGAAAGCACTGGCCGTCATACCTGCACGCTACGCCTCGACGCGTTTCCCCGGCAAGCCTCTGGCTTTGCTTGGAGGAAGACCTATCATCGACTATGCCTATGCTGCGGCCCGTTACACCGAAGGCATCGAGCGTACTGTGGTGGCTACGGATGACGAACGCATCTTCGCCCATGTGGAGCAGGCGTTTGGCAGGGGCAGTGTTATGATGACCTCTACGGAGCACCATAGTGGCACCGACCGTTGCGGCGAAGTGGTGGGAAGGCTGGCGGAAAAAGGGGAGAACTACGACGTGGTTGTCAATCTGCAGGGAGACGAACCCTTCGTTGAGTCCTCGCAACTGCAACTCCTCATTGGGAGCTTCGCCGATGAGTCTATTGCTATTGCCACGTTGAAGACGCGTATAGCCTCTACTGACGAGCTTTTCTCGCCCAACAATGTCAAGGTGGTGTGCACTACGAATGGCAAGGCACTCTATTTCAGTCGTCAAGCCATTCCATACCGTCGAGATGTGGACCCGCCACAATGGCTTTCGGAGGGTGAATATTACAAGCATGTAGGTATCTATGCCTTCCGTCCGAAAGTGTTGGCTGAGGTATGTGCCAAGAAGCAGAGCCAGTTGGAAACCAGCGAGAAACTGGAACAGTTGCGCTGGTTGGAATCGGGCTACAGCATTGCCGTCTGCGAAACTCCCACGGCCAATATTGGCATCGACACACCCGCCGACCTTGAGGCCGCCGAGCGTGTGTTGAGATACAAAGAACGAATAACACAGAAATAATTATGAATATAACCGAATTAATTGTTGAGTTGTTGCAACAGGGGCAGAAAGTGGAACTGCCCGAAATAGGAACCTTCGACAGCGTAGTGCAGAGTCCGCACCACGATCCTGTCACTCGCATCTACTATCCTTCCACCCGCAGCATAGTGTTCAGCGAGGGTACTACTGGTGACAACGCTATCGTTAAGGAGATTGCACGTCGCGACTGCGTCAGCGAAGATGTCGCTCAGCAGATGTGGCGCAACTATATCGATGCTCTTACGGACAAAATCAAACGCACTGGAGAACACCGTCTGGGCGAGTTGGGAACTCTTACAAAGGTTGGAGACAAATATGGCTTCGATATGGCCGAGGGCATTGTCATCGAGGCGGGTAACAGTAATGAGACCCCGCTGGAAGAGGTTCGCACCTACGACCATAGCGACAGCGAGGATCCTTTTGCCCAGTTCGAGGCTGAGCCCGAAGTGACAGAAGTAACCCGTCCCGAGCCCGCCCCCAAGTCTGCCCCAGAACCTACACCCGTACCCGAGGCACAGATCGAGCCCGCCTCTGCCCCTAATCAATTAACTGAATCGACTGGCGATGCAGGAGAGGCTATGACTGTCGGCGAAGAATGGAAGGAAAGCCTCAAGAAACTTGAGGAACTGCCCAAATCGAAAGCACAACTGAAAGCCGAGGCAAAAGAGGAAAAAGAACGCCAGAAGGCAGAGGCCAAGGCCGAGAAAGAGCGTGAGCGTCTGCGCAAGCGTGCCGAAAAGGATGCTGAAGTGCAGGAGCGTGTGGCGGCCCACCAGCGTGAAATTCAAGAGCGTAAGGATGCCGAGGAGCGCCGCCGCGCCGAGGAAGAGATGCGAAAAGCCGAGGAACGCGCTGAGCAGAGTCGTCGTAAGGCAGAGAAAGAAGCCCAGGCGAGCATGAAACGTGCCCAAGAGATGGCCGATGAGGAGAGCCGTAAGGCTGCCAAGAAAGCCGCCGTGTTGGCTGCTGTGGCAGCCTCACAGGCAGGTTCCGGAAGTACGGTGGCCGCCGAAAGTGTCGCTACGTCAGCAACGGAAGTCGTCAAAGCTGAGAAAGAATCCCGTGCCATCCAGAAAGAAAACGAGAAACAGTTGCGCGAGGCCGACAAGCTTGCCGCCAAAGAAGCCGCCCGCAAACGCAAAGAAGAGAAAGAACTGGAGAAGGCTGCTGCCCGTCTGGCCAAAGAGGAACGGAAGTCTGTACGTAGGAAGGGTGGATCGAAGTGGGTGCTGTGGTTGGTGATTCTGCTGGTACTGCTTGCCTTTGCCGCCATCGTGTATGTACTCTTCTTCCGCGGTCAGCACAAGAGTGCCCCCGCCGAGGATGTGGCCACCACCGTAGGCAGTAAGCACCTCAATGTGCCAGTGGTAAATGCCCTGACTTTTAATCCCGACATGATTCCCTATACTGACCGCGAGATAGGCCGCAATCGGGACCTTGTCTGCAGCAATATGGCTGAGTATATCAATAACTACCTTGCAGAGCGTGACTTCCGCAGAGCCCGTGTGCCCATGTTCGACCGCGTGCGCCAATACGCCGATGAGCGCATGCAGCAGCTGCTCGGCGATCGCTTTGCCGTCCAACGCTTTATCCCCTATGATGACTATGTGTATGAGAAAGCCGAGCCGTGGTTGAAGCAGACCTATGCTGACGTGGCCCGCCACATGGTACAGGGAGAGTTGATGAACCGTCAGGCTCTCGACGACATCCTGAATGGTATTGTTGAAGAGCTGGGAATCCAACCCGGCGAGCAGCAACGCACTGCTGCCGAGGTTCAGCAGGTGAAAGCTTCCGAACAGGCCACTGTGGCCCGCAAGACCAAGGCCCTTCCCGACAAAGATGCACCTGTCTATGTCTATGTGGAGAAGAATAGCAAGCAGGGCTTCGACATCATCGCCGGTTTCTATCTCAATAAGAACACTGCTGCCAAAATGACCGCCCGCCTACACGAGCTGGGATGCGATGCCTATATCATCGAGAAGAATGATATGTTCTACGTCAGTATGGGCAGTGCCCCCACGCGTACCAAGGCCGAGGCACTCTACAACCACATCAAGAGCTGGTACGACGGCGACATTGTCATCAAAGAACTCTAACAACTATCGCTAGGTATGGGCCATCACAAACTGCAACGTTTCGCCGAGAACCTGACGTTCCCCAATCTCTTTCAGGTGGGTTTCGAACAACTTGAGAGGGAAGGGTTCGCCTTGAAGGGGAAGTGGCGTGAGCAGTTCGGAAACGACAACCCGATTACCCTTGAATTAGGTTGCGGCAAAGGTGACTACACCATCGCTTTGGCACGAATCCATCCCGACCGCAACTACATTGGTGTCGACATCAAAGGTGCACGCTTGTGGCGTGGCGCCAAGACCAGTAATGAGGAGCAAATGAATAACGTGGCGTTCATCCGTACTCGGATTGAACTCATCGACCACTTCTTTGCACAAGGCGAGGTGAGCGAAATATGGATAACTTTCTGTGACCCACAGTTGAAGAAACCCAACAAACGACTCACTGCACCACGCTTTCTCGACACCTACAATCATTTCTTGGCCTCGGATAGTGTGATACACCTCAAGACCGACAGTCAGGAACTCTACGACTACACCCTCAACGAGGTACTGCCTATGCGCAACTGTCAGGTGGTGTTCAGTACGAATGATTTATATCATACCGATTACGATGGCGAGGCCAAACTGACGCAGACCTTCTATGAGAAGATGTTTCTCGAACAAGGAATGCCGATAACATATATCCAATGGCAAAACAAGTAATATATATATAAATTTAATACTATTTTAATTATGTCAGGACACAACAAATGGTCAAAGATCAAGAGAGCCAAAGGCGCAGCTGATGCCAAGCGCTCGAAACAGTGGAGTAACATTCTGAAACAGGTCACCATTGCCGTGCGCGAAGGTGGTGCCGACCCCGACAGCAACCCCCGTCTTCGTCTGCTTATCCAGAACGCCCGTGGCTGCAACATGCCTAAGGACACTCTCCAGCGTTCTATCAACAAGGCCAACGACAAGGATGCCGCCCAGATGCAGGAGCTTACCTTCGAGTGCCACGTCAGCCACGGTATCGCTCTCTTCATCGAGGCCCTTTCCGACAACAACAATCGTACCGTTGCCAATGTCAAAGCCATCATGAACAAGAATGGTGGCACTCTCGAAACCAACGGCAGTCTTGCATTCCTCTTCACCCGCAAAGGTGTCTTCGTAGTACCCCGCAAGCCCGAGATGGACGTTGAGGAACTCGAGATGGAACTTATCGACGGCGGACTGGAAGAGATGGAGGTCGACGACGAGTATCTGACCCTCTACACCGCTTACGAGGACTTCGGCAACATGGTGAAGATGCTCGAGCAGAAAGGCATCGAGTGCGAGAGCGCCGAACTTCAGCGCATCCCCAACACGCTCCGTCAGGTCGACACCGAGACCATCCGCAAGGTGATGAAGGTCATCGGCATCCTCGAAGAGGACGACGACGTGACCAACGTCTACCACGACATGGAAATCCCCGACGACTTCGAGGAAGAGTAATGTCGAAATTGTATTTAGTACCGACTCCAGTAGGAAACCTCGGCGACATGACCTTTCGTGGCGTCGAGGTTCTCCGTTCGGTCGACCTCGTCCTTGCCGAGGACACCCGCACCAGCCGTGTGCTCCTGCAGCATTATGGTATCGACACTCCATTGCAAAGTTACCACATTTTTAACGAGCACCAAACTGTTGCCGGACTCGTTGAACGTCTGAAGGGCGGTACTACTATCGCCGTTGTAACCGACGCTGGAACCCCCGGCATAAGTGACCCTGGATTCCTTCTTGTACGCGAAGCTGTCAAAGAAGGCATCGATGTGGAGTGCCTTCCCGGTGCCACAGCTTTTGTGCCGGCGCTCATTGACAGCGGCCTGCCCTGCGACCGCTTCACATTCCTTGGTTTCCTACCTCACAAGAAAGGACGCCAAACGGCCATCAACGCCCTCGCCGACGAGACGCGCACCTTGATTATCTACGAGAGTCCCTACCGTTTGGTTAAGCTGTTGGAAGAACTCGTTGCTGTGCTCGGCGACGAACGCCAAGTGTCGGTAAGCCGCGAAATCAGCAAACTTCATGCTGAGACTGTCCGTGGCACACTCGCCGACGTCCTCGCCCATTTCCAACAGAAGGAGGTCAAGGGCGAGATTGTCGTCATCCTTGCGGGAAAATCTTAAATCATAACACTTGATTCATTATGCCTATTGAGGTCTTTGTCTTCCGCCTTGCTTGCGCCCTGTTTGCAGGTGTCGTTATTGGCACGCAGCGCGAGTTGAAACAGCGTCAGGCTGGTCTCACCACCAACTCGCTGGTGTCCGTTGGTGCGTGTATATTTATATTGATAAGCGAGAGCGTCATCATGAGAGCCACACTAGCCGGCGGTCCGGTCAACAACGACAACCTTCGTGTTCTCTCTCAAGTGGTCACAGGCATAGGCTTCCTTGGCGCCGGGGTCATCATGAAGAATGGCTTGACCATCCATGGCCTTTCCTCGGCCGCCACCATCTGGTGCTCAGCAGCTGTGGGATGCCTCTGCGGCTATGGTATGTGGGCGGAAGCCATCATCGCTGTCACCGTCATTATCCTTATCAATTGGGGACTCAAGAATATAGAAATCTATATTAAGCGCCTCCGTCACGGTGAACCCAAGAACGACGATGAGGATATTGCCCGATAGGGCTATTTTACAGAAGGTTTCGGTACCCTGATGGGGAACCAACTGCGGACGGGCTGGTCCAATCCCAGTCCGTTCATATAGTTATATGTGGCTAGCCGCAGGGCGGCGCCTACGGCATCGATGTCGTAATCGAACCCCGGCTCCCAGTCCACCTCGTTGTTGCAGAATGTGTTCGGCTCCAGTGTGGTGCGTCGGATGCCATAACGTTCGGGATTGAGTCCGCTGGGCGAGTGGCATGTCATAGCGTAACGGTGCCAGAAGGCGCTCTGCACGATGCCCTCGTCGAACATCCTTCGTACCGTCTCCAGCGCGTCTACGCTCTCTTGCAGTGTCTCGGTGGGAAAACCATACATGAGGTAGGTGTGTACCATGATGCCAGCGTCGCGGAAGTGACGGCAGGCATTGATGGTCTGGTCTATGGTGACGCCTTTGCTCATTAGATTCAGCAGGCGGTCCGAAGCCACTTCCAGTCCTCCACTCACGGCCACCATGCCAGCCTCGGCCAATAGGTCGCATAGCTCTGCGGTGTAGGCTTTCTCAAATCGTATGTTCCCCCAAAAACTCAGAGTGAGTCCACGTCGCAGAATCTCTTCTGCTACTTCTCCCAACAGTTTCGGCGGCAGGGCTTCGTCCACGAAATGAAAGCCAGACCTCCCTGTTTGCTCCATTACGCGTTCCATCCGGTCCACCACTGTCGGGGCATTGGGGGCGTAGTAGTTGCCAATGTAATCGAGACTTGTGTCGCAGAAGGCGCATTTGGCCCAATAACAACCGTGTGCCATCATCATCTTGTTCCAGCGTCCTTGGCTCCATAGGCGATGCATCGGATTGGTCATTTCGCTCATCGATAGGTATTTGTCCAGTGGTAGCCCGCTGAAGTCGGGACAATGATTGTAGGCCTCGTTATGCCCGTCGATGACCACTTCGTCGCAGAATTCAAAGAGACGCTGGTCGCTCATCTGGCGCCACTCGGTATTCGGGAACCCTCCCCCTAGTTCGACAGTGGCCTCGGTATGGGTCTTCAGCCACTGCCCACAGCGCAATGCGCCGTATAGACATCCCGGGAATGGAATGGTGATGCATACTCTTTCCGGATGGAAATCGGCAACTACTGAGGCTAGTATCTTCAGCATCAGCATGTCCACCCTTGACGGCTTGCGTTGTAACTCCTCGTACAATGGGTCGAAACTCGGCGCATCATTTGAGAGGTATTCGGCGTAGCGCACCAGGTCGAAGTGCTCGTCGACACGCTCGCGCACATAGTCTGCCACCTCCTCGACGAAGAGTGTGGCCAGATGCTGGGCTTTGTCGGTGGTGCCGCTGACACCGAACGACCATTCCAGATGGTCACCGTCCAATTGATCAAACCGTTTTCCTTCGGGCAGCAGGCTGCGGTTGGCAATCCTGGGACCTAGCGTGTCGTCCTGCCCCCGCAGGAATCGCTTCACAGGTTCAATCATTCGTGCCTGATCATGCAGACCTATGCTTTCAAGGAACTCGCGCGACAGCACCTGGTCGGCTACTTCGATGCCAAGGTCCACCTGTCGGACATCATGCCCTTGGGCAACAAAAAGACCTTTGAGGTAGGCAGTGGCGGGGTAGGGGGTGTTCAGCTGCGTGAGCGGTGGTGTGATGAGCAGTATTCGCATAATCGGTTTATTCTTCAGCCAGGTAATTCATAAGTTCGTCGGTAGTATAGGTGACGTTGAATTTGCGTCCGGTGGTTCGACTCTGCCAGCGCAGTTCCAGTCCTACCTCGGCGTTGATCAGCAAATCCAGAAACTCGGCGCCGTCGGCATAGAGTATAATGTCTAGTAGGTAATCCCTCATCTCATGCTCTTTGCCCTCGACACCTAGAATTGACAATTCCTCGACGGTATAGTGCATCACGACGACCTTCAGCGTGGGATCGTAGCTGCAATGGGTCCATACGCCGATGCTGTCATCTAGCGTTTGCGGGCAGTTGCGTCCAATCGCCATGGCAAGGTATTGCCCCGCTAGGTCGACGTCTATGGCAGGCTTTGTGCCCAGCAATTGTTCTGGGCTATAGTCGAGTGTGACAATGTTGTCGTTCCCCTCTTCGGTGCCAACAATGCGCAGCGTCGTGCCAATCAAACCCATGAAGGAAAAAAATCGGTTGTTCTCAATGAACCATTTGTTGTATATCATCCAAAAGAACTGCGACGATACCGAAGGGTCGTCCGCAGCGATGGAATGCAAATTCATGGTATATAGGTTGTTGCAAAAGCTTACATTGGTGCATATCATGCTGTCGTCTATCAGTATGGGGGCTTTCTGTCTGATGGTAATCATGTCGGCGTAGATGTAGGCTTCTGTCGGATTTTTCATCGCTATAACGCGCCGTAGGGTGGCGTTGTCGAAAGTGGCAAAGGCCTCCTGGTTGCCGCTGGGCAGCGTGATATTTGCATGAACGACAGCATTCATCCCCAGCCGGGCGGCTATGCCGAAGATGTCGCCCAAGCGGCGGGTGGCATCGTAGAGAGCCGAGACGCGTAGCCATTGGTAGTTTGATGTAAGTTGCTGTGCCGAGCTATCGTCCAACTCGTATTTCGCTTCGAAGACGATGCGCTCGTCGTCCATATCCTTAAATATCAACTTAGGGTTCTTTCCCGAAGGACCGATGGTCTTCCACATGTCGATGTAGCCGTCAAGGTTTTGTCTCAGTTCTTTCTGCTCCTTTTTGTTGAGCGGTGGCAGCGAATCCATCGGGCAAACGTCATCGACGGTCGCCGTGTGCTCAGATGTCGGAATTTCTTGAGCCACAGCTTCTACTGCCATGCAAAGCGCCATCCATAGTATCAAAAGCTGTTTCGTATTCACGTTGCAAAGATACGCATTTCTTTCGACCTAACAAAATGTTTTCGTTTGAAGAACAAAAAAAGCCGCCATCAAACGATGGCGGCTATAAGTCATTCTCTCAAAAGAGGCTTATTTCTTTTTGCCTTTCTTGGTATTGTTGGCTTTGCTGTCCTGGATGCCGAGTTTGGCCTTGATAGCGGCGGGGATGGCATCTTTGTGGACGACGATGTTGATGGTCTTGTAGCGGACGAAGGCCTTGCTGCAGAAGAAGTTGCCACCGAATTCGCCGTTGTACAGACCCCACGAGTTCTTGACGATGTAGTATTCGTTGCCCATCTGGTCTTTGGCGGTGCCGTAGATCAGCATGCCGTGGTCGTCGGTGGTCTCCCAGTTGTCGTAGGCCTGCTGGCGCTCTTCCTGGCTGACCCAGCGCTGGGGAGTGGGGTGCTTGGCGGCCTCGTCGGCGATTTCGCCGGCCTTCATGCCGCTCCATTTGGCCTGGTCGCTGCCAACACCGGCTTTGGGTGCCTCGGTGGCGGGCAGGACGGCGAAGCCCTTACGGCTGTAGCGGAAGCCAGGCTCGCTGACATCGGAACCCCAGGCGATGGTGTATCCATTCTCGATGGCATAGTCGAATACCTCCATGAACTCGTCGATGGGGAGGTTGTAGCTCTGGCCCCAGCGCCAGTTGTCCTGAATCTCGATGACGAAAGGCTCGTAGAAGGGATGGTGGTTGAAGGAGGTGAGGCTTACGTAGTCGTCGGGGTTGAGACCGAGGCTCTCACCGAAGCTCTTGGGAGTGTATTTCACGCCTTTGTAGGTGAAGCTCTCGGGAATTTCGCCCAGGTAGGTAGCGTGGACGGCGGCAATGGCTTTCTGCCACAGGGGCTGGCCGTCGGGGCTGGCCTGGAGTTTCTTCAGCTTGCCTTTGGCGATGGCTTCGACCATGACGTCGGTGAGTGCGCTGAGTTCAGTGTGGTTGGAGAGGGTGTCGCCGTACATTTTGCCTGCAGGCATCACCTCGTCGGGCACCATGCCGTAGTTGCGGAGGCAGTAGATGACGTCGTTGAAGGCGCCGCCTTGGCTGAAGGAGACGTCGCCGTGGGTGCGGACGGCGGCCATAGCGCGGTCGTTGTAGGTCTTTTCTACGACGTACATCTCGCTGAGGTCGTATTCACCCTTGCCCATGCGGAGCAGCTCGGCCTCGAGGAAGGCGAGTCCGCTGTAACTCCAGCAGGTACCGGCGTTGTTCTGGTTCTTGACGGAGGTGACGGGGATAATCTTGACGGTGTCAAATTTGTAGCCCTCGTCCTCTTTCTTCTCTTCCTGTGCGAACACAGAGGTGGCGCAGATGGCAATGGCGCCAAGAGTAAGGAATGCTTTCTTCATTGTTTGTCTGATATTGTGTTGTTTATTGATTATACTGCACTTTAAATGCGGTGCAAATATACTAAAAAAAAATGACATGGCGGGGATAAAATGAAAAAAGAGAGTGATTTTTTTTTAATTTGGTCATGTCATTGTTTTTTTGTATCTTTGCCGTTTGAAATGTTATTATGTATGATGCGCAGGTTGTTCATAGTATTGATGTTAATGGTGGCCGGCAGCTGGTGGTCGGCGGCCAGTGGCCAGGTGGCTCCCGACGGTGGACGTCAAGAGAAGACACGTCTGTTGCTGATTCTGGATTGTTCCAACTCCATGTGGGACCACTGGCAGAGCAATGCCAAAATCAAGGTAACTCAGCAGGTGTTGCTGTCGTTCCTCGATTCGGTGTCGCGCCAACACGACGTCGATGTGGCCCTCCGCGTCTTCGGTCATCTCAACAAGGAGCAGTTCGGCACACGTCTCGAGGTGCCCTTCGGCGCGGACAACACCTACCGGCTGCAGAGCAAGATCAAGACCCTCGTGCCGCAAGGCGGCTGCACAGCCGCGGCGGCGCTGACCGACGCGCTGAGCGACTTCCCCGCCACGGGCTCCAGCCGCAACTTGATACTCATCATCACCGACGGCATGGACGACTGCGACGCCGAGATATGCGACGTGGCGCGCCAGGTGCAGCTCAGCGGCGTGGTGGTGCAGACCTTCGTGCTCTGCATCGGCGGCAACCTGTCGGCCCACGCCTCGTGCGCCGGCAGCGTCTTCCCCGTGGTCAACGAGGAGGAATACTCCAAGACACTCTACGACATCTTCCGCCTCAGCGGCAAGAAGGCCAAGGTGGTGCTGAACATGGTGGACGCCACAGGCGACCTCTACGAGACCGAGCATCCCGTGGCCTTCTACGACCACCGCACCGGCGTCATCCGCCAGAGCACCATCTACAGCGTCGATAGTAAGCTGCGCCCCGACACGCTGCTGATGGACCCTCTGGTCACCTACGACATGGCCGTCTTCACCCACCCGCCCCTGCGGCGCGAGGCCATGCAGTTCAGCATCGACCGCCCGAACAACATCGACATCACCGTCAGCGAGGGTACCCTCAAGGTGCAGTACGCCGGCCAGCGTCCGCAATGGCAGCAGACCGCCGTTGACGTCGTCGTGCGACGTGCCGGCAGCGGCGAGCGCGTGGCGGCGCAGGAGGTCGGCGAGACGGGCCAGTACCTCGCCGGACGCTATGACGTCGAGGTGCAGACCCTGCCCGTCACCACCCTGCGCGGCGTCGTGGTGCGCGGCAATGCCGCCACCGAGCTCTCCGTGCCCATGCCCGGCATGCTCATCCTCAGCAAGCCCAAGGGCATCACCACCGGTGCTATCTTCCGTCTGCGCGACGGCCAGGTGGAATTTGCCACCGACCTCAACCCCAGCACCGCCGGCGAGCGCCTCCTACTCCAGCCCGGCCAGTACGAGCTGGTGCTGCACCCGCAGCAGGCCACAGCCTACAACAAGGTGCAGACACGCCGCTTCGTGATAGAAAGCAGCCAGACAACAAAAATACAGTTCTGAAGATTATGACAAGACTGAGTGTGAACATCAACAAAGTAGCCACCATCCGCAATGCACGCGGTGGCAATGTCCCCAACGTAGTGCGCTTCGCACAGGACTGCGAGCGTTTCGGCGCACAAGGTATCACCGTCCACCCGCGCCCCGACGAGCGCCATATACGCTACCGCGACGTCTACGACCTCAAGCCCGTGGTGACCACGGAGTTTAACATAGAGGGCAACCCTAGAGGGGAACGCGACCATATGGGAGCGAACCCATCTAACTCGCAAAGCAAGCCCTACGGCTTTGTCGACCTAGTGAAGGAGATACGCCCCGCGCAGGTGACGCTGGTGCCCGACGCCGAAGGGGTGCTGACTTCCAACGCCGGCTGGGACACCGTGAAGAACCAGCAGTATTTGTGCGACATCGTCAAGGAATTCAAGGCCTGTGGCATACGCGTGAGCATCTTCATCGACGCCAACCCGCAGATGATAGAGATGGCCGCCAAGACCGGCACCGACCGCGTGGAACTCTACACCGAGAGCTACGCCAGCCACTACGCCGCCGGGCGCGAGGAAGCAATACGGCCCTTCGTGGAAGCCGCCAAGGTGGCGCGCGACTGTGGCCTCGGCCTCAACGCGGGGCACGACCTGTCGCTGGAGAACCTCGCCTACTTCCGCCAGCAGATACCATGGCTCGACGAGGTGAGCATCGGCCACGCCCTCATCTCCGACGCCCTCTACCTCGGCATCGAAGAGACCATCCACCGCTACCTTGAATGCCTGAAATAATAGCAACCAGATAGTACGAGCTCGTCCTCCACCCCCAAAACGCCACCAAATACGACAAAGTCCAGACCAAACGGTTTGTCATTGAAAGCAGCCAGACAACAAAGATACAGTTCTAGCAACATGACATACGAAGAAGCCATAGAAATCTGCAAAAGCAGCAAACGCCTAACCGAGCAGCAATCAAAGAAGATTAACCGCTTGGCCGACAATCTCATCTATGGAAAGAGGAGCACGGATGAAGACAAGGAGAAAGGTGTTAATTTGTATTTGGCTGCAGTTGAGGCTCACGACGATTTTGCGGAATACAATCTGGGCTATTACTATGGAAACGGTATGAAACGAGACTATGCTCGTTCAATAGAGTGGTACATGCGTGCTGCAAAACACGGAAATGCCTGGGCAATGAACAACTTGTCGTTTGCATATCATAATGGTGAGGGTGTAGAAGTTGATGATGCGAAAGCAATCTTTTGGCTAAAGAAAGCCGCCCAAAAAGGTGACAGTTTAGCACAATATACTTTATACAATAGATACTATGAAGGGGATTGCGTGCGCAAAAACCGTCCACAGGCAATGCACTGGCTTAAGAAATCGGCTGAAGGAGGAGAGGCGCAAGCACAATATGATCTTTCGTGGCATTATCGTGAAGGCGATTGTGTGGAGCAGAGTGACGAACAGGAGATGTATTGGTTGAGAAAAGCGGCAGCAGGCGGTGACGATTACGCAATAAACGCACTAGGATATAATTATTGGAAAGGTATAGGCGTTGAGAAAGATGTGGAAAAAGCTGTGGCTCTTTACCGAAAAGCCGCCCGCAAAAAGAACGAACATGCCGCCTTAAACTTGGCCTGTTGCTACCGCGATGGCGACGGTGTGGAGAAAGATTTAAGAGAGAGCATCCGCTGGTTCCGCCTTGCACAACGCTGGTGCATCGACCTTGACCCTTTGGAAATACAGGATAATATCGATGAATTGAAAAAAGAACTCAAGAAATGACCGACAGGGAATTTCTACGGCAGGATAACAACTATAGGACGTTGAAGGCGTTCCAGAAAGCGGAGTGCGTCTACGACGTCACTTATTATTTTGCCAACAAGTTCCTGCAGAAGGGCGACCGCACCATTGACCAGATGGTGCAGGCGGCGAGAAGTGGCAAGCAGAACCTCGCGGAGGGTAACATCGACGGGGTGACCTCAAAGGAGATGGAGATAAGGCTCACCAACGTCAACCGAGCTTCGCTGCACGAGCTGCTGCTCGATTACGAGGACTACCTGCGTGTGCGTGGCTTGGAACAATGGCCGTACAACGACCAGCGCTGTGTACAGACGCGCGAGTTCTGCAAGCGGCACCTCGACTCGGCAGTCTACCGCGAGAAGATAAAAGACCGCTCCGACGAGACCATCGCCAATATCGCCATCACGCTGATACACCAGTGCGACGTGCTAATAAAAGGGCTGATAGAATGGCAGAAGAAGAACTTCCTCGAAAACGGAGGGATAAAAGAGGAGATGTACAGGGCGAGAAAAGCCTACAGAGATAACAATGGGTTTAATAGGCAGAATGGGTCTAATGGGTAAAGATAATCATACCGCACATTAAACCCATAAAACCCATTAACCCCACCAAAAGAAAACAAACAATAAAAACAACAATAACAATGACCCACTACGAAAAACAATCAAGCAAAGAGTTGCGCGCCGGCATGGGCGAAGGCCTTGTCGAGGCTGGCCGCAAGAACGAGAATGTCGTCGC